>Ga0209960_1002229_pt1 | contig 20103 bp, 25 predicted proteins | sample ThiBiot_500_plan_2_FD_183947 | JGI IMG/M metagenome (GOLD analysis project Ga0209960, IMG submission 183947) | Wastewater bioreactor microbial communities from Cape Town, South Africa - Thiocy_expt_500_plan (SPAdes) | ecosystem: Engineered > Bioreactor > Thiocyanate-remediating >...
TTTTTTTTTTTATTTTTTTTTTTTTTTTTTTTTTTTTTTTTTGTAAAATTTTTTTTTTTAGATTATTAGCAACAGCATCTGCTGATGGTAACATTAAAATATGGAACACTGGAGATTTCAGTTTAGAAAAAACATTAACTGGACATACAAGATGGCTATGGGATATCGCTTTTTCTGCTGATTCTGCTTATCTTGTCTCAGGTAATACTTTTTTTGAAAAAAAGAAAGAAAAAAAAAAAAGTAGGATTGTTAGAATTGACTTTTTTGTTTCAAATTTAGCTTCATCCGATAATTTTGCAAGACTTTGGGATATAGCTGCAGGTACCACGATCCGAAGTTATAATGGTCATCAAAAAGCTGCTGTTTGTATTGCGTTAAATGATACTAGTTATTAGAGTCTTAATTTTTAAATTTAATTTTAATTCTAATTTTGGTTTTGAAAAAAAAAATGTGTTTAATTTTTTTTTGTGATTCTAAATTACAATTTAATTTTTTCATACACATGCTTTTTTTTGGCAACGCTTCTGGGTTTTTCTTGCTTCGATTTTGTTTTTTTGGTCAATTCATTCTATCTTCACAGCTTCATTTCTTCATCTTCATTTCAAGGCTTAACATTTTCTAAATCCTTTACTTCTTTACTCTTTGGTTCTGGAATATTCAGTGTCTTTCTCAACCATTTCTAAAAGAAAAGTAAGAAAAGTCAACAAAATTTTGAGTGCACAAAAAAGAGAAATAAATTAGAAATTGTAAAATATCAAATAATAATACTCTATTCTCAATTCCTCTTTCTCCGTACATAAGGAAAGCTATTCCAAAGTTCAATAACCCAGCACTAATGAGCCAAACTCCAGCAAGTTTCACCTTATTGTCAGGCACCATCGAAAAAAAGATTTTGTTGTCTGAAAAAAATTCCAGACAAAAACAAACAAAACAAAAATGGCGAAATTTGAGGGAAATGTTGCGCTTTCCACTCCCTCCATACTGTTCCTAGGGATCCTCTTCCACTTCCTTTACACTGCCTCTATATTCGATATTGTAACTCTTTTTATTCTTCCAATATCATTATTTTTTCGATTTATCAAGCATAATTAATTTTTTTTAACATAGTATTTTCGAACTCCTCTTGTTCATGGGATGGAAAGTAATTCTGCTGAGAAAGTTGACCCAGTTGCAAAGAGGCTTGTGTTGATTGTAGCTGATGGACTTCGAGCTGATAGATTGTATGAGTGTACAGATGATGGTTGTAATAGAGCACCTTTTCTTCGTTCAATTATTGAGGAGAAAGGAAGTTGGGGAGTTTCTCATACTAGAGTACCGACGGAATCAAGGCCTGGGCATGTTGCATTGATTGCTGGATTTTATGAAGATGTAAGTGCTGTAACAAGAGGATGGCAAGAAAATCCTGTTGATTTTGATTCATTATTTAATGCTTCAAGAACTACTTGGGCTTTTGGATCCCCAGATATCCTCCCAATGTTTGCTAGAGGTGCTCATTCAACTCATGTTATTACTTCAATGTATGAAGCTCATCATGAAGATTACGCTAAAGGTTTGTTTTTTTTTTACAATAAAAAAAATTAATGATAAGAAAGAAAAAATAAGTCGATTATTATTCTTTGATTTCTAATTTTAATTAATTTTATTTTTTAATTTTATTTTATTTTATTAATTTCAATTTCATTTTGTTAATAGATGCTTCAAATTTGGATAAATGGGTTTTTGAAAAAGTTCAAGAATTTTTTGAGAAAGCTTTAAATGATACGGAGTTAAATGAAAGATTACATCAAAGTCATAATGTCTTTTTCCTACATCTTCTTGGACTTGATACAAATGGACATGCAAATTTACCTCATTCAAAGGAATATATTGATAATATTTTATATGTTGATAATGGAGTAAAAGAAATTGTAAAATTGGTAGAATCATTTTTCCCTGATGGAAAAACTTCATATGTTTTTACTGCTGATCATGGAATGAATGATAGAGGTATATTCAAATCTTCAAAAAGAAAGGAAAAAAATAAATGAAAAAAACAGAGAGAAAAAAAAAGAAAAGATTAAAATTCAAATGTTGAATTGAATTGGATTTCTAATTAATTTTAACTTTTTTTAAGGTGCTCATGGTGATGGAGATCCACAAAATACAGAAACCCCAATAATTTCATGGGGACCAGGAATTCAAGGACCTCAACTTTTAGACTCGAATTCAAACCATTCTCCAGAATCATGGAAATTAAATCATTTAAAAAGGACGGATCTTAATCAAGCAGATATAGCACCTTTAATGGTTTAAATTTAAATTTAAATTTCGAACTCAAAAAAAATTACAATAATTTTATAAAGGCAACATTAATTGGAACTAGTTTTCCTCGAAATTCGGTTGGAGTTCTTCCTTTAGATTATATAGATGCTTCTCCTGAATATAAAGCTCAATCCTTTTTTGCAAATTGTAAACAGATCTTTTCACAGTATTATGTCAAAGCAGATATCCTTTTCAATTTAAATTGAATTTTATTTTATTTTATTTTATTTTATTTATTTTTTCATTTTCATTTATTTCTTTGGTCACATTGAATTATTATCCTTAATTTTCTCAAAGCTAAAGAAAAAAACAGAGTTATTTTTTAAACCATTTCAATCACTTCCTGTTGAACTTGGATTGCAAAAAATTGAAGCTATTACAAAACTTTTGGATGAACATGATTATGAAAAAGTGATCATATCTTGTCAAGAATTGATAACTTTAAGTTTAGCTGGATTACACTACTTTCAAACGTTCTTTTCTTTTTTTTTTCGTTTTCATTTTTTTTTTCAACTTCTATATATTAAAAAAAGATACGATTGGATATTTTTAAGAACTGTTATCACTTTTGGATATATTGGTTGGATGATTTTTAGTTTAACTTACGTTTTAACAGTTTATTCAGATTGGCTTAAATCAACAAGTCTTGAAAAAAATGCTCCTCAAGAATCAAAAAGAAATGTAATTCTTTTTTTTTTGATCTTTTCTTTTCTTTTTTTTTTTTTTCCTGCAGTTGAGCATTTGGTAATTCATAGATTCAATTGGGATTCTTGGGCATTACAATCTTAATGACAATTTATTTATATTTAACTTCAGCCCCTCTACTTTACTATTGCTATTCATTCTTTACAATTTTCTTTTGGGAACAAATTTTTGAAAATTCTTCTTTACTTGGGAAATTCTTTTTGGATCTTTGTAAAAAGAATTTTTTTATCACACTTATCAATGTAGTCTTACTTGGAATATTTTTAGAACTTTTGGTAAACTTTTTTCTCATTCAAATCTTAAATAAAAAAATAAACTTCATCAAAAGGTTGCAAGCTTTTTTTATAGAGAAATTTTAAGTCTTTTGTTAGTATTGATATCATTTTGGCCTCTAGCATTTCCTTCCTATTTCCAACCTCAAATCTTAAAGGTACTTTTTTCAACTTTTTTTTTTTGATTCTTCAGATAAACAAACAATCAATCATAACTTTTTTTTTTTTTTTATCAATTTAGTGGCTTTGGTTTTTTTCTTGTTTATCAACTGCAATTTTCCCATTACTTCCAATTGTTAAAGAAGAGAATATCTCCTTAGTGTAATTTTTAGTCTGAATTTTAATTTTTTTTTTTTTTTTTTTTTTGAAATTTAAAAAAAAATCAATTTTTTGAAAAAATAATTAAAAGAATACTTGGTGGAATTTCTGTATTCCTTTTTGGTCTGATATTATATACTCAACGAGATAAAATTGCAATTGGATTTGATTCTTCCCAATATTCTAAAACTCTCTTTCAATCTCGCAGCTTAATATTATTTGAAGTTTGTTTTTTTTTTTTTTAAGAAAAAAAAAAAAAATTCTTTTTAATTTTAACTTTTTTTTCTCAAAAAACTAGTTATTCCTTGTTGTAATGAGTATCTTGATTGTAAACGATACAAGTGGAAAATTAGCTCAAAAGAAAGGACTTCCAGTTTTAAATCAATTTATTACATGGCTTATTTTTGGTTTTATTTTTATTCCTTTTGAATTAAAATAACTTTCTTTTTGAAGAAAAATGACTTTCATTTTGACTAACAATAAATAAATTTAAAAAGGAATCTCAATGCTTATTCCCTTTATTTCTTTTAGAATGAAAAATCATTTTATAGATCGACTTGCAACAATCTTTTTAGCTTTTGGAACAACATTTATTCTCTTCAGCATTTCGTACTTCTTTTTTATTTGACTTTTTGAATTTTTTGAAAACAAAATTTAATATTAGATATGAAGTCCTCTTTTATTGTTCATTTTCAATTACTTTATTCCTTTGGATTTTGATGGAAAGAACTCTTTTCAGTTTTACAAAGGAAAGTCAGAGAATTAGAGAGGTTAGTTTTTTCCCTTCCTTTTTTTAAAAAAAAAACAGGAAATTTGATTTTTTGTTATTATCTAAAGCATGGAAGTTCAATTTTCAGGAAATTTCAATTTCAAGATATTCGAACCTCAGCATTTTTCGTAACTTTCTTTTTCTTTTCTCTTTCTCTCTTTCTTTCTTTTTTTTCTTTCTTTTTTCTTTTTTTTTAAATTTTTCTTTCATAAAATCAATAATTTGTAGTTGTTATTTTTGAACTTTGCATTCTTTGGAACAGGAAATGTTGCTTCAATATCAAGTTTCAATGTCGCTTCAGTCACTAGATTTACAGCTGTATTTAATCCTTTTTTTATGGGTTCACTTTTAATCTTCAAAATTACCATTCCATTCTTCTTATTATCTGCAATGTTTGGAACACTCTCTATCTCCCTTCAACTTCCTCCCTTTTCATTATTCCTCCTTGTACTTTCAGTGACAGATATTCTAACTTTGAACTTTTTCTTCTTGGTTCGTGATTCAGGCTCTTGGCTTGAAATTGGAACTTCGATATCTCATTTTGTTATTTCTTCAGCTTTTATTGTTTTTCTAATTGTATTATTTTCTATTTCTCATATCCTTGTTGGTCGATTGAAGATTCCTCCTCCTCAAAAGCCAAAGGGTTATTGAAAAAACATAGAACAAAAAGTAAATAGAATAGAATAGAATAGAATCACTTGTTCATATCCAAACTTTTTTTTTTTTGACTTTAACTTTAAATACAAAACTTTTTTTTTTTCCTATTGTCCAGCTTCTCGTAATAATTTATTCACTTCTTGTTCGAGTTGATATAGAAGAGAATCCCAATAAATAAATATCTCTGATAAATTTTCTATCTATTAGGAGGGAAAAAAAAAATTAAAAAGTTTTCAAAAAATCAAAAAAATAGAAATAGAAATAGAAATAAAAATAAAAATAAAAAATAAAAAAAGAAATAAAAATACAAACCTTTTCATTATATGCAAGTAATAAATTCGATACATTTTGTGAAAGTTCTGTTGCCGATAATTGTTGGTCAAAATGGAGTGATTCAAGTTGATATAAAGAAGAACTTTTTGAGACCACATTTTGTAAAGTTGTTAAGTCTTTTTTGTGATTATGATGAATTAGAGTTTGTCAAATGATATTGATATTGATAATAATAAAAACCTTGAATTTCAGTTGAAAGTTTTGAAACTTGTTCGAGTAATTTCATTGTATTTTCCAATTCTTCTTCACAAACAAGGATAAGTTCTGCTTTCGTCCTAAGGCTCAATGATGATGATTTATCTGATTTATTCATTTCAAGGAGTTCATTTGCCTTGTAATCTAATCAGCAGTGAGTATTAGTAAAGGAAGAATCAGAAAGAAAAAAAAAGAGAGAGAAAGAAAATTGTAAATCATCAACCAAGAAATAGGATTTCAATTTATTGATTGATTCTTCTTCAAATCAATCTCCAAATTCAATGAAATCAACAATAAAATATAAAAAAAATAATCAAGAATCAATAAAATAAATCAAGCAAAATAGCAAGATCTCTAAACAAAAACAGAAATGCACAAAAGAAAAGAAAAAATTACAATTTGATGCAATATCATGAAGCCCTTTAGTTTCAATCTCCTTCAAAGCATTTGAAATCACTGCAAGTCTTTTCGAAATATTAGCATTTGAAGATATTTGAGAAGCAGAAGTTGATGGGGAGATTCCAATCGTTTCCTCAACAAAACTCAATCGCGACTCCATGTTTTTTTTATGTTCTCTTTTCAATAAAAAACATGGCTATCGTTGATAAAATCAAGAAAACATGGCTTTTTTTTATAATTCAAAAAGAAAAACAGGAGCTTTGGTTCGATTTGCAGCTTATTCAAATAGTAAAACTCATACTTTCCTCCATTTCTTTCAATTTCATTATTTAACCAAACCAATCCTTTCATTTCAATTCTAACAATTAACTAATCTCTCTTTTTTATTTAAAAAAAAATTCGACACAATTTTTAGATAGAAATAATTTCACTTTTTGGTGTTGACGACATTGCATTACATTCTTCCAGTGGCTCAGGGATCCCTTCATTGAACCCTTTTCACTTTTATGTTTTTTGATTAGATTCCTTCTTTTTTTAAATAAAAAAAGTGGACAAAAATGGACCTGGAGTTATTATTGGGACAAGCATATTGTATGTTCATTCTGGGATTGTTGAGCTTTGTTGCATGTATATTTGGTGGACATAAAAATAATCGATGGGTGAATTGTTTTAATTGGAAATGTAGTTGTTCGAATTGTAAATGGAATGACAGAGGTGAGGCTCAGGAGGAGACAGAAAATTGGGGAAGAAGGATTCAAGCTTTTGCAAGCTTTGTTCAACTTGTTGCAGCTGCTGTATATATTGTTGGATTTTATATCTCAAAAGGGAGAGGAGAGAATTGGGATAAATTTAAAGTAGATGGTTTCTTTTGTGAAATTCTTGCAATTTTCTTTCAAATTTTAGAGTTATCTTGTATCTTTAACCTTTTGAATTATGCTCATTCAACTTTGAAATCAGTTAATAGTGGAAGAACTTATTCCATCCTTTCTCCTAAACTCATGTTCTTTTTTATGTGGATATTTCCTTTCCTTTATGTTGGAATTTTTACTTTAATGGATTATTTTTTCTTTCAAAATCCCTACCCATTAGACCAGTAAAATTTATTTCTTAATTATTATTATTTTGATTACTATCATTATTTTTTATTTAAAAAAATTTTTTCTTTTTTTTTTTTCTTCCAATTTTTAAATGTTTCTTCTCATATTTTTTTTTTAGAACAAGATGCTTACTTTATCCTTCAAAGAATTCTTGGCTTCGTCCTTTAAGTTTATTACTACCTTATGTCTTTGTTGTTGTTACATGTTCATTAATTTATAAGAGGACTTTATTTCATCTTTCAAATAATGTACGATCTGGAGGATTTTATACTGCAAGAGAAAGGAAATATCTTCAAAATATGAAGAATCATTTTGTATTATATATATTATTTTTAGTAATTGTTTGGATTCCAAGTCTTGCAACTTTCATTACAGCAAAAGCAACTTTAGATCATACAATTATATATGCATTTTGTTTAATTAAGGTATTGTTTTTTTTGTTTTTTTTTCAAAAAAAGGAAAAAATGAATATTGATCACAAATATTAATTCTAATAGGGACTCACCGTTTCAAGTATTGGACTCATTAATTCATTTTTGTATGGTAGACTATTTGAGAATCTAAAAAAGTTCATCAAATTTTGTACATGTTGCTCTCCAAGAAATCGTTATGATGAACTTCGAAATTCAGCAAATATTAATGGATAATATTTATTCAACAGTGTCTATATATTTTTTCAAAAAAAAAATTGTTTTATCTATAATTTTCACACTAGTTTCCTTTTTTCTTTTTCTTCTCACTATTTTCATTATCTTTTTCTTTCTCTTTCTCCTTTGGTTGAACAGGTTTAATTTCTGGAAGCCATTTAATAGGATTTTTCTTAAACATAGGCCATGGAGGAATTGCAACCTTTTTATGAATTGATATAGAATTTATTATTGGAGTAAAATTTAAATAATCAAAAAAGAAATATAAATTTGTAAATTTGAAATTAAGAAGAAATTATCAATAAAAATAAATAAAATGCAAGCACAATTAATTAGATAACAAAATAAAAACTTACAAGACAAGCTAAAATAATTCCTGCAAACAAAATTTGGAATGATATTACAACAGAACCAAGAGCAAAACCAACAACAAAACCTAAGAAAGTAGAAATACGAAGGATCCAACTGTAGATCACTTCAGCACTTTTCTGTCCTTGATAGTCCTATTTGAAAAAGAAAAAACAATAATGCATAGTAAGTATATTATAAAAGTACTGTTAATGCATTGTAAGGAGTAATAAAGAGTAATTGTATTCAATATAAGTGAATACAAAGCTATTACAATTACAATAGAGAAGGGAAAAGTCAAAAAAAAAATACCATTTCATTATAAGAAAACCAGTCCATGATTGAGAAAGTCCTATTAATTATGTATTTAATTATTAATTGACTGAAATTGAAAACTGTTTTGAATCAATTTTATAATTAATGTTTATTATAAAATCAGTGGGTTCGTTTATGAGTGATTGTTATAAGTTGTCCTTGTCGCAATCAATCCAGTCAGTATTTTTATTTTGTTTGTTTGTGATTAGGATCTGGGTTGAGATGATAGAAGAGGTATTGTATAGCGCAGTCAATGCTGGGGATGTAAGGATTGTCAAACGAATACTAACTTTACCCAATCTCAGTATCGACTTGAATTGGGGCGATGAAGAGTGGGGAAGAACAGCTTTCTATAGAGCTTGTTATTTAGGTTTTATTGATATTGTGAAGTTATTAATGGAGGATGAACGGGTTGATGTGAATCAAACTCAAAATGAAGGAGCTTCACCTCTGTTGATTGCTTGTCAAGAAAATCATATAGAGATTGTGAAATTGTTATTGAATGATCCTAGAGTTCTTGTGAATCGAGCAGCGTTGAATGGAGTCTCACCGTTTTTAATATCTTGTGATAGAGGATATTTGGAGCTGGTTAAGTTGCTTTTTCAAGATCAACGGATTGATGTGAATGAGAAGATGGCAGATCAAGCAACACCATTCTTGATTGCTTGTGAGAAAGGAAGAGTTGATGTTGTACGATTTTTGTTATCTTGTAAAAATGTAGATATAAATTCACCTGAGGAATCAAATTCAACTCCTTTGTATCAAGCTGTAGTTAATGGACACTTGGATGTTGTAAAATGGTTATTAGCTAGTGAGAGAGAAGTTGATATTACGATAACAAGAAATGGTAGAACAGCTTTAGATGAAGCAAAGATTTCAAAAGCACTTCCAAAACGAAATTCTGAAAATGAAGAAAAAATGTTGATAAGGAGAAGGAATTGTCAAGAAATTGAAAAAATATTAACAAGTTTTCAAAATGATAAAATTCAAACTCAGTTTCAATTAAGGAAAGAACTTGGAATTCTAGGTAAACAAAAAATTAATTAATTAATTAATAGAGATAAAAATTAATTTCAACAATTTTTTTTTTTAAAACAAAAAAAAAAAAATTGAAGATGCTGAAGCTTCAAAAATCTTTGCTTTAGTTGTTTTAATCTGTGATGAATATTTAAAGATAGAAGAAAATAGGAACTGAAATTTTATTTCTAGGATCTGGATAAATAAACATCAAGTTCAAAGTTGATTGGATGTAATGTTTTTTTATTATTATATTATATACAATTTATTTCATATTCAAAAATTTTGATCATCATTAATTCATTGAACCTAATCCAAATAACTACATTTTTATTTTAAAATTAGTTTGAAAAATTAATTTTAATTTTTTTTTTTTTAAAAAAAAAAAAAAGGAAGAAGAAAAAAGAGGAATTATACCATTTCTCGAAATTTATCAGGGAGTACCATTAATAACCGAAGAATCACTTTGGCATCCATTCCAGCAAAATATCTAATATTTGGCTTCCAATCAAATAAAGCTGAGAGTATCTCCTCAACAACTTCACTTTTTTCTATATAGCTTGATTTTCTCATCATTTCATTTATTAAATGTGAAAATACTGAATAGTGTTCAATAACATTTTTGGGATATTTTTGAGAATTTTGATTCGCATTAGAATTAACATCATTTTTTGTTGTTGTTGTTGTTGTTATGGATTGAGATTTTTCTTGAATTACAGTTGGAGCTTGATCAATTGAATCATTGGATCCAGAAAGAATTGATAATTTTGAATTTGAAGCTGAAAAAGATAAATTTGTTTGAACTGGACTTGAAATTACGACTGAAACATCCACTCCAAATTGAGAAATTTCTTGTCTTAAACAACTTGCAAAGCTTTCAATTGAAGATTTTGTTGAAGAAAATAAACTAAGGAATGGTAGAGGAATTTTTGAAGTTGGACTACTTAAAAAAATAATTCTAGAGGTGTGACCTTCATTCTTTTCTCTAAGTAATGGTAAGAAGGTTTGAACCATAGCAATTTGTCCAAAAACATTTACTAAATTAATTTTTGAGAAACAATTAAGTGAATTATTTGATTATTTGATTTTTTAATTATTTCATTATTTTAGTGTATAGTTAATTTAAATGTGTAATTTACCTTCAAATTGATGTCTAATAGTTTCTAAAGGAAGAAATTCAACTGGTCCAATTTGAGTTGATCCAGCATTATTAATCAGACCAAATAATCTCAATCTATTATCTTTCAAATATTTTACAATGAATTGATAACTTCCTTCAATTTGTTCCTTATTTGTTACATCAAGAAGAATTGGAATAATAAGTTCTGATTTTTTTGCTTGTGATTTCAATTTCACTCCATCCTCTGTTTTTCTAAATCACAATGAAATTTATTTTAAAGTGAACAAGAGACAAAGAAAGAAGAGATACCTAACTCCAGCAAATACAGTAATTCCAAGCTCGGTAAGTTCTAAACAAGCTTCTTTCCCAATTCCTGTAGAACAGCCTGTAATTAAAACACAAGCATCTTGTGGAACCTTTCTAAAGTTAACAAATTTCAATCATTATAATATGAAACTCAAGTCAAAATATTGTTTTTTGAAAAGAAAAACCTATGAAACTTTGATAGATAAGGAAGTGCTAATGAGAGAACGAGTGTTAATAAAACAGCAGCGAGAATAGAAAAGAAGGTCCCAGAGGCAACAATGACACCCCATAAGAGTAAGAAGAGAATTGCATCTTGATCCATGAGTTATTCAAAGTATAATAATAAAGCTAATTGGAATTGGAGTTGGAGTTAGTTAGTTATTGAACAATCAAAGAGGAATTTTTTTTTTTTTTTTTTTTTCTGATTTCAAATTTTATAACACCAACCCGCTAACATTGAACAGTAAAACTTATAATTTTCAAGCTTTAAAAGAAAATTAAAGAAATGTATCCATTTATTCACATCGATAGGCTTTTCTTACTTTTTCTAACTCATACCATTTTTCCTTTTCCTTGACATTGAATGGGGAGTCATTTTCTTGATAAGCAATCTCTTTCGTTAAATTCTTTGTTTTGCAGCGTTGTAGCTAAACAATTCCAGCATCCGCCTTTCTCACATTGACAAATGCACGGATTAGCGCCCTATCTCTTTGTTGGGTCTCCGAATCAAGTAGCATTTGTAATTGTTTGATAGTTCCATCCAAATTTTTAACGCTCGAATCAAAAGTTTCAAGTTTTTGTTCGAAAGAGTGCAGGGTTTTATCAAATCCGTCAAAGCGATTTTGAAGTTGTGTGTGCAGTGAGCCAAAACCAAAAGCTCCAGATACAAGAAGGATAATAGTTGTGTTTTCTTGAAGAATTTGTTTCAATTTCGACATCTCTAGAAAAAGAAAGAAAGAAAGAAAGAAAAAATTAGAAACAAGCAAGTTTTTTGTGATTTTTGAAAGAAAAAAGGAGGGTATGGCAATTTTTTTTCAATTTCTTTATGATTTACATGATTCATGATTTTTCTTTTCTGGCAGTTCAAAAAAGATTCAAATGAAAATGAAATTTTTGACTGAAATCATTTCATTCATTCGTTGGTTTCAAACATTTGAATATCAACCCAATTGTTGATTCATTAATTCATTAATTCATTTGATTCTTCGATTCAATAAGTATTGAAATGTTTGAGCTTCATTGGGAATTTTTTTTTCTTTTTGAAAATTGAAATCTTGTTGGTTCGGTTTTCTTTGAAGATTTGAATATTTGAAGATTGGTTACAGGTACAAGTACATTTTATTTGTTGCTTACATCGTTGAAAATAAATAACCATTGACTCCACAAAACTTTTGATTTTTTCATTTCCAATTCTATTATTATCATTATTTACATAAAGTCTGAGGCTTTTGGTCTTGAAGGTTTCTTTTCTTCATAACCCTTTTCCTTTCCATTTTTCCTATCTTTCTCTTTTTCTCTCTTTTCCTTCTTTTCTTTCTTCTCCTTCTTCTCTTTTTTTCCTTTCTTTTCTTTCTTTTGTTTCTTTTTGTCCTTTTTCTTCGAATCTTTTGACTTTTCTTTCTTCATCTTTTTTGACTTTTTCTTTGGTTTCTCCTCTTCCTCTTCTTCAGAAGTAGAATCATCTGAAGAACTTGAGATTTCTTCATGAGCTCTTTTTTGAGCTTTTTTTTCTTCCAAATGTCTTTCCTTTGCTTTCTCTAATTGTTTTTTCATTTCTTGTGCCAATTGTTTTTCTTTTTCAATTTGGTCTAATTTTATCCGCTCTTCTATCTCTTGTTTTTCTTTCTGTTTTTCTTGTTGTTCTAATTCATGTCTTTGCTCTTGTTCTTTTAATAATTCCTCTTCATCATCAGAATTTTCGAAAATTGCTTTAAAAATATCCATTGATGGTCTTTCTGTTACAGTTTCTTCTTTTTCTTTTTCTTTTTCATTTAACTTTTCATCCTCTTCCTTTTTATCTAAACTACTATTTACACTTTCATCCCTTTCAATTTCCTCCTTTCTCTGATATTTCTCTGCCATTTCTTCAATTGTTGGTTCTTTTCTTAATTGTTTGAGTTGATCGACTACAAATGCTTCCTTTTCCATCGCTTGATTTATTCTTTGTTGTTTGTTCACAACAGTTTGCTGAGTGACAACACCATCAGGATAAGGATTTGCAATATTAAATCTTTTACAAAGGAGAGGGACTGGAACCCAAACTTTCTCAGTTCTTATTAATTTCAAACTTTTTCTCTCTTGTTCCTTTTTTAATTTTTCTTTCTCAACTTCTTTATCTTCTTTTGATGGGAGATCCTAAATGTATAAACAAAAAAAAAGAAAAATAAATAAAATTTTTCAAAAATCATTATATTAAATGAGAAGGAAAAAAAGAAAATAAACATTTGGATCTGGAATAAAAAGTCCAATTTTTGGGACAATAGGTTGTTCTTCTAGAGCAGGAGTGGATGAAGAAGTAAACCTTGTGGCCATGACAGAAGACATAGGTTTATAAATTTTTGCTGCTTTTGAAAACTCTCTCTCCTCAATAACAACATCTAAAGTTTTTGTTTTTGTTTTACTATCACTTTGACGCAATCCAGCAGCTCTTTCAAGAAATTCAATATATCTTTTTTGTTTTTGTAAATCTGTACTAAAAGGAATATAGCCCCTTAAAGCTAAGGATGCTGTTTGTTGATCAATTTTTGTCTCTTCTTGAATTAAATCAGCTAATCTTGCTTTATCAGTTTCAGGGATCAAATTTATTACTGGTTTATTAGAGATTCCTTCTGCTAAAATTTTTGCTCTCTATTTTTTTTTTTTTTTTTTAATCATTTTTATTTTTTTTTTTTTTTTTTTTTTTTTTTTTTTTGATTTTTTTTTTTTTTTTTTTTTTTTTTTTTTTTGAGTTTTGTCAATGAAAATGAGAACCTCAACTGCAGAGAGATTGGAATGTTGAGTTGGATTTTGTGTTGGATTTTGAGATAAATTATTTTTTTCATCAGTATCTTTTGAAAATTGATTATAAGGTGAATAATCTTTTGGGAGTACAGGAGGAGGAAACCTTTAAAAAATGAATGATTAATGATTTCTTATTCAAAAAAAAAAAAATAAAAAATAAAAATGATTCGGAAAAAAAAAAAAAAAAAAAAAAATAACTTTTTATCCAATGGAGGATGACGCTTTCCGATCTTAAAAGTTTCATAATTATGTGTTTGAAGTAATTGTCCCTTATCTTTGGCAGAACTTTTTTGCTTTTTGGTTTTAAAAAAAAATTAAGTATTTGGGGAAAATCAAGAAAAACAAATTAATTTGAGATTGCAAAAAAGAAAAAAGAAAAAAGAAAAAAGAAAAAAGAAAAAGAAAAAGAAAAAGAAAAAAGAAAGAAAAAAAAAATTCTCACCTCTACTTTTTTTTCAGGACCTAATTCAATATTATACATTGCCATAGAATCTTTGTCATAAATATCATCATCGTCATCATCTCTAAGTTGAAATAAGCTTGGAGCTAATTAAATTGTTCATTTTTTTATTTATTTATTTGTAAGCATTCCAAATTTTTTTTTAAAAAAATGAATGAATAAATGGATAAATGAATACCACTACGTTTTCCTGCATATGCAGGACCTTGTTGTTTTATGTTCACATCTTAATAGTAATATTAATAAAATTTAAATTAATATTTGAAGGAGAAAAAGAAAGAAATAAATAAAATCTACTTGCAAATTCTGGTGCATGAACAAGTGGATCATATCCAATTCCATATTGATCTGATTTTTGTTTAAACTCGAAAGATGAAACATCAACTGGAGCAAAAAAATATTCTGAAGGTCCTTCATTCTCATCTTCTTCGTCTAACTCTAATGCATCTTCATTTTCATCTTCATTTTCATCTTTTCTTAACTCTCTTTTCTTTTTTGCACCAATTCCTTGACCTTCTCTCCAACCCATTAATTTTAACAACTTAAATCCAATTGGATCCGTCTTTGGAACAACTAATTGATTCTGCAGTGTTCCTTCAATCATTTGATTCAACGAAGAAGAAGATTCATCCATTTGATCCACCTTCCTTTGAGTACCTCTATATTCCTCATTTGTTGTAATCGCCAATTCCCTTCGATCCCTTTCATCCATAAAATCTGAAGGTCTCTGTTGAACAAAATTAGCTTTACTTGCTTTATTATTTCTTGAAGAAACAAAGGTTGAAGGAGCCCATTCATCTTCTTTTTTAATCTCTAGTTTTCTTCTTTGTCTATCTTCTCGTTCTTTATCTCGTATGTCTCGTTCATTAAAACTTGTGCCTAGCACTACGTAGATCCCCTTCACTCTCTCCTTTTTATCTGCCATCATTTTCCTATTGTTTTTGTTTGACTTTAGAGTATAACTATGAAATTGAAAGGTTATAATTTTTTTGATTTTAAAGCTTTAATTTGAATTTGATGTCTTATTTAAAGGTTAAATTAAAAGTTTCAAACTGAAATGGGATGGAATTCAGCAACAAATGCAAAGACGTTTCCAATAAAAATCTATTCTGTTTCAAATAAATGTTTCTACTTTTTCATAATTTGATTTAGTTTTGATCAGTAGTATTGCTTATTATGTTGAAAAATATGAAATCTCTCAACTCAACTAAGCATAAATGTTATTGAATTAAAAAAAGTGAATCTTAAAATATTCAATTTCTTGAATTCATTATCTTCTAAAGATTATGAAGTTTCCGAGGAAAGGAAGTTCGAATCATTAGAATAAGAAGTTTAGATTCAATTCAATTCAAAGCTTTCAATGTGATTCGAACCTTAACAAGGTTTCAATACTATCTGTTCATTAATCACTTATCCAATGAATCACTGAATAGAAGAAGAAATAAATCAACAAAAAGAGAGAAATCGCCATTTTTTTTACTTTTTTTCGATTTTTTTTTTTTTTCCTTTTTTTTTTTCTTTTTTTTTTTTTTTTTTTTTTTTTTCTTTTTTTTTTTTCTTTTTTTTTTTTTTTTTTTTTCTTTTCCTCCTTCCCTCTTTTTTTTCCTACTTGCCATCCAGCCAACATGAGGTATCTTATTCCTTCTTTTTCAACATTCCCATCTCTCTCAATATAATCAATCAATACTAATAAGTTTCAATAAAGATCCCCATCTTTTAAAAATAATTAAATTTCAATAATAAAATAGCAAAATTTCCCGCGAAGTCCTCGTTGAAGCCATCAATGGCATTATTAAAGATTCTCAAGACAAAAAACGCAAATTCACTGAAACTGTTGAACTTCAAATTGGATTGAAAAACTACGATCCCCAAAAAGATAAACGTTTCAGTGGAACTGTTAAATTGAGCTATGTTCCAAGACCAAAACTCAACATTTGTGTTATTGGAGACGCTTTACATTGTGATCAAGCCAAAGAAGCTGGACTTGAATTCCGTTCAATTGATGAATTGAAGAAATGGAACAAAAACAAGAAAATCATTAAGGGATTCTCAAAACAATTCGATGCTTTCTTAGCTTCTGAATCTTTGATCAAACAAATTCCCCGTATTCTTGGACCCGCTTTGAACAAAGTCGGTAAATTCCCAACTGTTATTACCCACCAAGATAACATCCTTGCTAAAGCTGAAGAACTCAAAGCTACCATCAAATTCCAATTGAAGAAAGTCCTTTGTCTTGGAGTTGCCGTTGGACACGTTCAAATGACCACTGATGAACTCACCATCAACATCTCATTGGCAATCAATTTCCTTGTCTCTTTACTTAAAAAGAACTGGCAAAACGTCAAATCTCTTTACATTAAGAGCTCAATGGGAAAAGCTTATCGTATCTACTAAAACCCTAATAAACCTGCGTTAACACCAAAGAAACCAAGCTTTTATAATATATTCTTATATTTTTGGTTTTTATTGGGAGCGGGAAATGTTCTGTTGGCCCTCAAATTTCAATTTCTTTCTCCCTTTTATTTATTTTATTTTTTGTATTTTATTTTCAAAAGTTACAAATGATAGTATTTGATTAATTGTGCTTCCTGTTTTCAAGTTGAAAGATTTTGAGATTCAAAGAAAATTAAAATGGAGTGAAGAAAAAGATTCAATCAAAAAAGAAAGTAAAAGATTTCAAAGTAAATCAATCTGAACTTTTATTTGTTGGAGTTGTCTATAGTTATTTTTTCTTTCTTCTAACAAACAAATATCTTTGAAATAAAATCTATTTCTTGTTTTTGTTCTTTTCATTCTTGGGAGCTGATGTTGTTTTTGCTTCCTTAGTTTTGGTTTGTGAAGTGTTTGGTTGTTGATTCTTTTGATTCTTTTGATTCTTTTGTTGATTTTGATTTTGGTTGTTTTGATTTTTTTGTGGTTGGTTTTGCTTTTGGTTCTTTTGTCTTTCTTGTTTTTGAGCTTTTGTTTCAACAGTTTTTTGTTGTTGTTGTTGTTTAACTATTTGCTTAGCTTGTTCTTTAACTTGGTGTTTGTCCTTTTTATCAAGTTGTTTAATAGGTTGTTGAATATGTTTTTGGATCACAGGTGCATTTTTTGGTTGAGGCTTAGCTGGGGGTTGAGTTTTACCTTTTGATTGTTTCAAATTTGCTTTTTGAGCTTTTTTAGGATTATTAAGTGAGAGCTCATAAAGGAACCAATTAAAAGAGACAGCAAGTCCAACATTTGCAAAGAGTAAGATAAAAATATGGATGTTGAATTCCCAAGCGTAACCAAAAAAGAGAAGGGAGATGAAGAGAAGGACCATAATAACATTGACAAAAACAATTATATTTTTACTTGCACCTCCATTGAAAATTGAGTGAACAATATCTGAGATAAGTCCTTGTCCTGTTCCATTATCAAGAGGAAAGTCTATTGTGTTCTTTTTTGACATTGTTATTGTTGTTGAAGTTGAAGAAGTTGAGGAAGTTGCGGAGTTTGAAGATTTGAAAAAAAAAAAAAAAAAAAAAAAAAAAAAAAAAAAAAAGAAAAAAAAAAAAAAAAAAAAAAAAAAGGAAAATAAATAGAAAGGAAAAAAAAAAAAAAAAATGGCGAAAGAGTTTTTGATTTTTGATTTCTTTGTTTCCTGTTGATGTTGATTCTTATCAACTCTTTTAAAACAATAATAACTAACATTCGTTCATTATAATCATTTTTTTCAATTGGTTTGGTTTAAAAAATTTTTTAATTCACTTGTTTTTTTTAAATAATCGATTGATTTTTAGAACAAAAAACTTTGCGAACTGATTTCTTTTATGCATGGTTTTTCCAACAAGAAGAACTCTGTTTTTGCCAAATGTTAAAGCTTATGGATGATTTAATAAGGTGAAGCTATTGAAATTTCATTTTGAATTGATTAATATAATGGATAGAATTGATCTACTTGAGAATTTGAGAAGAAAGCTAAGAAATAAAATTAAAGATCGATCATGAAAACCATCTGAAAACTTCATTTGAAACAATGACATTTTTTATTTTTATTTTTTTATTATTATCAAATTATAATATAAATAAAATAAAGGTGTTAAGAACATGCATCCAGTATTAGGTCACGCACACTCTGATTGCAAAGAAAATATAGAAAACCTTTTGAATTGCCATAAGGATTTTCCAGTTAAAAAGTTCTTTGGACATTGTAATCGCTATAAAGAGGAACTAGATGCTTGTCTTCAAGAAAATGTTTGTCTTTTTCTTTCTTTTTTTCAATTGTTTTTTTCAATATTTTTAAAATTGAAACACAATTTTTTAAAAAATATTTAGTATTCAAAGAAAAGATTTGAAAATTTCAATGCAAACAAGAATAGATAGATAATTGAAAAAAACAAATATCAAAACTTGAACAAATATAGTGTTGTAGAAGATAAATTTTGTATAAAGATATCAAGAAACCTAGTTTCACTTTTTTAAAAAAATTTACTTCTATCAATTTAAACAATTTTGTTCAACAATTCTTTGAACCATTCTTGAACGTTTTCAGGTCCTGTATCAACTTGTTCAAGATTATGTAGAAATTCTTTTCGTACAATCCATAATAATTCCTCTTTGAAAAGCTAAATTAGAAATTAAAATAAGGATTTTTCAAGGTTTGTTTTTTTTAAAAAAAGTAAAAAAAAAAAATACACAAATAATTCAAAAAGAAAGAAAAAATTTTTTACCCTTATGAAGAATTCATCTTTAACAGCATCTCTATGACTCACAGAGTCAACTTCAAGAATTGTTGTTACTTGATCTTCATGATGATTGATTTGAAAGGGTAATGGTGGTAACAAGGAAGAAGGAGCTGGAGAATGATAAGGTGCAGTAGAACGATATTTTGTATATGCTGGTTGAATTGTGTTGATCATTTGCAAAAATTTATTATTTGTCATTCCACTTATACCCTATTGTTTCAAAAAAAAAAAATTTTTTTTTTTTTAAAAAAAAAAGAAAAAAAGAAAAAAAAGAAAAAAAAAGAAAAGAAACATCTAAAATTTTATCAATACTAATTCTTGTCATTGAAGGAACTTGAGTTACATTAAGATTTTCAGGATTGTGCCACATTTGAGCCCAAGAAAGTGAAGAATATGGTACTGTTCCATCTCCTGACTAAATTAATTGGGAAAAAAAATTATGAAAACAAAAACAAAGAACTGGTGTTTAAGATTAATTTATACCTTTTCATATCCTGACTTTCCAATAATTGTTTCATCACTCATTATAACTCCATTCTTTTTTTTTGAAATAACTCCTCCAGGTTTTTCTGTAAAAATTTCTTCCAAAACCATTCCAGTTTTATTACTATATGAATAAGTATATCCAATTTCTGTTTCTTCATTTGTTCCATAAATAATAAAAATATTTCGAATGGGAGGACGATCTGGTCCCTTTGCTAAAGGATTAATAATTGTATCATTAATATAATATCGAATATGTGCTTGTTCTAGTTTGTAAAAGAGAGTTTCTTGTGGAAATAATTTCTGTCAAAAAAAAAAAAAGAAAGAAAATCAATTAATAAAATGAAAAAAAAAAAAAAAATGAAATGAAAAGTAAATAATACCTTTAATGTTGTATACATTTCTCCTGATGAAATTTGATCAACATTAAATGAAATTTGCTTTTCATAATTATCTCCATATTTAATTAAAATTGGATCACGCCATTTCGAAGGATTAGTAATTTTATCATGGAAACTATTTTTTTAAAAAAATTTATTTGTTAAAAGTTGAAAATGAAAAAAAAAAAAAAAAAAAAAAAAAAAAAAAAAAAAAAAAAAAAAAAAAAAAAAAAAAAAAAAAAAAAAAAAAAAAAAAAAAAAAAAAAAAAAAA
>Ga0209960_1002232_pt1 | contig 20096 bp, 22 predicted proteins | sample ThiBiot_500_plan_2_FD_183947 | JGI IMG/M metagenome (GOLD analysis project Ga0209960, IMG submission 183947) | Wastewater bioreactor microbial communities from Cape Town, South Africa - Thiocy_expt_500_plan (SPAdes) | ecosystem: Engineered > Bioreactor > Thiocyanate-remediating >...
AAAAAAAAAAAAAAAAGAAAAGAAAAAATAAAATAATTTCTTACAGATTGGATTCTTTTGAAATGATTCAATTAATTTAACAATATCTGTATTTCCTTTTTCTTTTGCATAATCAAGACCAGAATTTCCTTTATTATCTTCTTTATTGGTATCTAATTCTCTTCCACTTTCTAGCAGATATTTCACCACTTCTGTTTTTCCATAATAACAAGCAATCAAAAATGGTGTTTGACCAAGAATGTTTGCTTTATTGATATCAACTCTTTTACCGTGTAATAATAATTTTACAATCTCAATATGTCTACAATAACAAGCAATATAAAAAGGTGTTTGACCATATTTATCTGATTTATTAATATCAACTCTATTATCATTTAATAATAATTTCACAATTTCAATATGTCCTTGATAACAAGCAATAAAAAAAGGTGTATTCTTACAATTATCTGCTATATTGATATCAACTCTTTGATCGCTCAATAATAATTTAACAATTTCAATATGTCCATTATCACAAGCACTATAAAAAGATGTCCAGTCGTCATTTGCTTTATTGATATCAACTCTTTGATCATTTAATAACAATTTCACAATTTCAATGTGTCCTTTTTGGCAAGCAACATAAGAAGGTGTCCAACCACCATTTGATGCTTTATCAATGTCAATTCTATTATCATTTAATAATAATTTAACAATTTCAATATGTCCATTTCCACAAGCAATCAAAAAAGGTGTCCAACCATAGTTTTCTGCTTTATTGATATCAACTCTATTATCATTTAATAATAAGTACATAATGTAAGTATGTCCTTTTTTACAGGTAATATAAAAAGGTGTTAAACCCCCAATATCTGCTTTATTGAAATCAACTCGATTATCATTCAATAATAATTTCACAATTTCAATATGTCCATTATCACAAGCAACATAAAAAGGTGTCCAACCATAGTTTTCTGCTTTATTAACATCGACTCTATTATCATTTAATAACAATTTCATAATTTCAATATCTCCATTGTAACAAGCAACTAAAAAAGGTGTCCAACCATTATTATTTGCTTTATTGAAATCAACTCTATTATCATTTAATAATAGTTTCACAATTTCAATATGTCCTTTATCACAAGCAACATAAAAAGGTGTTTGGCCTGCATAATATTTAAAATCTTGCCAATTGATGTTAATATCAATATAAAAATGTGTTTTTGCAAATCCGTTTTCTGTTTGATAAGGATTCTGCTTTTGCCAATTAATATTAATTTGTGAGTTTTGAAGTAATTTTTGAACTTCTTCAATTTTGCCATCTTTACATGCTTTCCAAAGTTGTTCTTCCATTTCTTCTTGCCTTTTCTTTTGTTTTGAAAATGACCAAAGTCCAGTCCTTTTTGTCTTTTTTCTTTTTTTTTCTTTTTTTATGGATTCACGTGATTTAATGGCGGACGGTTTGTGTTTGTTCTTTGTTCAACCATCTTCGCCTTTGAAACCTTTTAACATACTCCTTCACTTTTCTTTCTTTCTTTCTTTCTTTCCTTTCTTTTACTATCTTAGCACTTTTTCTTTCATATTTACTTTTCTTTCTCTTTTTTTTTGTTTCTTAAAAAATTGAGTTTTTTTCGTTGCAAATTTTTTTCTTGTTCCATAAAGGAGAAGTTGATAAAAGAAACCCAAAAAGCAAAAAGGAGATAGTTGAGAAAAGGAGAAATAGAAAATGAAATTAAAATTATTAGAACTTATAATTGATTTCTAATATAATATTCATTATAATAGAAGAGAAGAAGACAAGTGCTGGGAGATGGAACCAATATTCTCTTGAGAATCTGACAGGACTAACAGAGAGAGTTTCAAAGTTACGTGACCAATCTAAATATGCTGTTTTGAGAGTTTTACAGTTAGATGCAAATGAATTGGATACTTATTTGATTTCGATATTAAAGGACCAACTGAAACAAATCTCTTCAATTTTTAGTGTAAGAATGATATGATATCTTTTCTTTTTTGATGTTTTTCAATTTGAAAATTGTAGCAAACATTCTTTAATCGCTTTGAACCAGAATTAACTTTGTTATTAGAATTAGTTATGTTTCGTTTATCAGGTAAATTAGTTCAATTATCCCCTTTTCTTCTTTTCTTCATTTTAAAATATCATTAACATATATCAACAATCTATTTCAAAAAAAAGTTTATGCTTCAAATGCTACTTATGGACTCAGGCTTATGGGATTAAAATACAGAGATGAGAGAAAGCATTCATTAGATTTAGCTCCATATGAAGATGCACCTATAACAAAGAATCAAAAAATTCTTTGGGGATTATTTCAAATTGTCTTTCCTTGGGCTTGGTCTAGATTACAATTAATTTCGATTTCAAATCGTTGGAGTGATTCAGAGGAAGTTGATTTTTTTTTTTTTTTTCCACATCTTAACCTTTTATTTTCAAATTGTTTATAATTGATTTATTCTTTATTTTGATAGAATACTTGGAAACATAGAACTTGGAAACTCCTTGAAAGTTTAGAGAAAGTTTATCATTTTTTATCCCTTTTAAATTTGTTAATATTTTTGTATAATGGAAAGTAAGTTTTTTTTTTTTTTTTGTCAAAAAGAAGTCAACTTGATTTGATATTTTTCTCTTTGTAGATATCGCACTCTCATTGATCGTATCTTACGTATGAGACTTGTATATTCAATTAAAAAAATGAATCGTCAAGTTGATTTTGAATTTTTTAGTAGACAATTAGTTTGGCATGCATTTACTGTAAATTATATTTAATCTATAAAAAATAACAAACAAATTAATTAAGTATTTTTTATATAATAATATTAGGAATTTATCATGTTTTTAATGCCATTAGTAAGTTTCCAATCAATTAAAGGGAATTTACTTCGATTATTACCCATGAAAAATGAACAAGAGGCTCTTCCACTTCATATCTGTTCAATTTGTACTTCAACTAAAATTCATGTTCCTTATCAAACTAATTGTGGACATATTTATTGGTTTTTTTTTTTTTTTTTTTTTTTTTTTTTTTTTTTTGTATTTGAAAATTAAATATCCAATTTTTTTTTAAAAAAAATAGTTATTATTGTATTAAATCAAATATGATGACAGATCCAAATTATTCTTGCCCAAGATGTGGAGAAGTAGTTAAAGAAATTGAAAGGATTGGATAATTTATTTATTTATTGTTCATTATTTATTATTTATCTTAAGATGTCAAGTCCCGATTTTTGACTTCGAAGTACTTCCCTAAAAATATAATAATATAAATTAATAATTTGTACAATAAACTAGGATAGAAAAAATAGAAAAAAAAGCAAATTTTTACAATTCATGTGTACATCTAATACAACAACAAGTAAAGCAAAATCCTTCCTTTAGAGTGCTAATCCTTTCTTCAACATTATCATCAACCCAAGTATAAGAAATACAAAGTTCTTCACCTTTCTTAATTGGTGCTATTGCATGAAAGTAAGCTACTTTTCCTTTTGTCGTTTTTTTTATATTTGGAGAACAAGAATGATTGAAATATGAAGCTAAAGGGAAAATTCCAAAACCAAACATATCTCTATCAATATCCCAACATCCAATGGCATTACATTGTTCAATACATGAAAGTTTAATGATATCTTGAGAGTCAATTAAATATTCCTTTGGAAGCACAGCTGAGATGACTTCAATTAGTTCTTCCCAAGAATTTCTCGTTGCTTCATCTTTTTGTAGTTCTTCAAAATTTGATACAAGGTTCATGACATCTTCAAATTTAAGGAAAGATTTATTCAACTTTGGTTCAACTATCTCAAAATATCTCCTCACCAATACTGAAACAATTAATCTCAAAAGTGAACGAAAATCTGAAGAGAAATGTTTATACTTTGGTTTAGCAACAATCGTCTTTAATTCTCCATAATATTTGCACTCCTTCTCATGAGCTTCATCACATTTTCTACACTCCTCTGAACAATGAGCCACATAAAAGCATTTCTGACACTTTGGAAATCTTTTCCTTGGTTCAAATTTTAAACAATAATTACAAGTCTCAAGAATCCAAATTTCATTTACAACAACTGAATAACCTTCACTTTGAAAAATTTCCTCTCCAATTTCAATATCATCAAGACTAACCCAACCTCTACCTCTTCCTTCTAATTCTTCAATTTGACATCGTGTTCCATTCATTGTTGAAATTAATTGTAAATTACAAAGGAAAAAAAAAAAAAGAACTCAAAAATTTCCTTTCACAAAATAAGAATGATAATTAATAAGATGTTTTTGAATTGAATTGAATAAAGAATATTGAAAAGTAAAATATTAGAATTGAAGTCAAAAGTTGAAGTTGATATCGAAGAAATTGAAGAAATTGGGGTTTTTTTAGGAGCTTTTTTTTTTGTTTTCTTATTTTTTCTGAAAATTCTCGTGGACATCAATTATTTTTTTTATTCCGAAAAATAACTTCTGAAACTATCACTCTAATTCACAATAAAATATAATAATTTTTATAATTTGATGTTAAAAGTGAATTTTTTGCAATTTTTTTTTCAAAAATGTAAGTTTATTTATTCTGATTCCCCTTTAATTATGATTTTGTTTTTGGGGATCAAGTCAACTTTCGGAAAATAAGAAAGGAGAAGTGAAAAAGTAAGAGTCATGATTTTTTTGATGTTGTTCAAATCTATCTCAATTGTGAACAATGTAATATAGTCTTAATCAAAGAAGTTGAAGTTCTCATTTGATTGTTACATATTTATTCCTACTTTTTGTTTTTGTTTCCTTTCTTTCTTTTTTCTTTCTTTTTTTTTACATTGATTATTATGAACATTAATAAAAACATTAAAAAGTTTAGAAATTAAACTCCACACCGAAATCCTATTTAATTTGAATATTTTTAAAAAGTGAATTCAATAAATAAATAAACAAAATAAAAATTTTACATCATCATCAATGTGAGTTTTTTGAGGAATCAAGTTTGTATTCTCATAGGAAAAACCTTCAAACTGTAATTGATCAACATCTTGAATTGCACTGCCTTCTATTGGAGTAATTCCAACTTTTTGATTAGTAAATGAAGAATCAAAATTTCCAACATCAGTTTCAGATACCTTCAAAAAAAAAAAGATAAAATAATTAAATATGAATAAAGAAAATAGAAGATTATAAACAAAAAACTTACAATATATGGTTTATAAGGAGGAGGAATCTTGAAATTAATCAATGCCTCAAAATCTATATCACTAAAATAAGGATGCTTTTTTATTTCTTGTGCATCACCTTTCCCAGATCCTAGTCTTTTCATTGGGTCACGAATTAAAAGCTTGAGTTAAAAGAAAGAATTTAAAATCGAAATTAATTGCTTTTTTAAATTTAAACAAATTACCTTAGAAACTAAATCTGCAGCAAGTTCACCTAATTTATCAGGAATAACTAGTTCTTCTTTAAGAATAGCTTGAAAGAGTTCTTCTTCAGTGTCTCCTGCAAATGGTGCCTCAAATAAAAGCATTTCATAAAGTAATACACCAAAAGCCCACCAATCTACAGCTCTTCCATAATATCCTTCACTCAAAATCTTTAAATTTAATTTAATTCATTACATCTTCAAATTTCTTTTTTTTTAAAAAAAAAAAAAAAACCTCTGGTGCCATAAATTCAGGAGTTCCACAAAAAGTGTTTGTTTTTCCATCAAAATGATCTAGTGCCTATTTTAATTTAATTTTATTTCAAGAAATTTATGGATAAGAAAACTCAAAGTAAATATTGTAACATACTCTACATAAACCATAATCAGCTAGTCGAATATGTCCATCTACTCCAAGAAGAAGATTATCAAGTTTCAAATCCCTGATTTTAATTTTCATTTGTTTTTTATATTCATTTATTCAAAAAAAAAAAAAAAAATTGAAAATATACCTATAAATTATATTCTTCTGATGAAAGTGTTCAAGTGCTAAGAGAACTTCTGCAGCATAAAATCTAAAAAGCAATAAGGTTTAATTTTTTGAAAAAAAAAATTTAAGAAAAGAAAGAAACTTTGCTCTTGCTTCGTTAAATGCCATCCTTTGAAGATGAAGCATCAAATCTCCTCCTGGAATGTAATCCATCACAAAATAAATTCTTGTCTAAAGTAAATAAAGAAAATATGAAAAAAAAAGAAGGATAATAAAAAATTGAAATAAAAATAAGAACCGCAGTTTGGAAACATGAATGAAGATAAATTAAAAATGGATGTCTATATTCACTAGCAACTTGAAATACATGTTTTTCTGTCCTGATACTTGAAATTTCATCATTTTCAATAATTGATTCTTTTTTTAATACTTTCATTGCATAAAGTTGTTTAGTTTTATTTTCACGAACAAGGAGAACCTTGATTTTATTTGGATAAAAAAAAAGGATTCAATAAAGAAATATTTTTAAAGAGAAAAAAGTTACTTTTCCAAAATTTCCTCTTCCAATAGTTTTTAATAAAGAGAAGTTTTGTAATGAAGGATGAGTTGTTTCAGAAAATAGATTTAAGTTAGTTTCTTTGATGTTCAACTAATTTATGAAATTATAGAATTAGTTATGAAGAATAAAATCATAAAGTAATAAAGAATAAAAATAAATGAAATTGAAAAGCAACTAAGTTTGAATCTGATTTTGATCTTAATGAGGAAGAAGCTAAAGTTTGATTTGATGGAAGAAATGGTTGGCTTTCTGAACGAGATACTTCTGAAACAATCATTCCACATTCTTGTGGTAAAAAAAGTGATGCACAACGTGCATGAGCATAAGTTCCACAAGCTAATTTTTATTGAATTTAATTTTTAATTTTTTTTTTTTTTTTTGGTAAAAAAGGAATTTTTACTTAAACATTTTTTTAATCTCTTCTTTCCAATGGGTAGTAAGTAACCACAATGAGCACAAAAATTTGGAGTTGCAACAAGGACAGTATCCCATTCATGAAATATTTTGAATTCCTTTTCTTTTTCTTTGACTTTTTCTTCACTTTGCTATTTATTTATTTATTTATTTATTTATTTATTTATTTATTTATTTATTTGAAGAATAAAAGAAGTTTTTTAACAAAAAAAATTACTTTCGATTCCTCAGCAATACATTTATACTTGATTTGTTTGGTACAACTTCTATGACAAAAATATTGACAGTCTACAAGTTTAATTTAATTTAACTAAAGATTTTTTATTAAATCGAAAATTTGAAAACCTTTGCATTGATAACATGATATTCCTAACATCATTTCACAACAAGCAGCACATTTCATTAATTGATACACATGTTTTGGTTCTAGTTTATGTCCTTCTATTGTTAAGATTTTGCGTTTTCTCACTGCTCCACGACGACCAACTTGAGGCAGCTTTTTAGATTCAAAAAAAAAAAAAAAAAAAAAATTATTAATTACGATATTAATTAATTATCAAAGTTATACCTTCTTTTTCTGTGGTTCATGTTTAACTGTTTTATGTAAGGGTTAAAAATGTCAAACAAAAAATAAAAATATGAAGAAAATAAATTACCAAAATTCATTTGGATTTGAAGCTTTCCTTGTGGTTCAACATCAATCCAAGCATTTAAAGGACCTGAAAGATCAATTTCTTCGAATTTGAAAAATGCAAGACCACGAGGAGATTGTTCATCAAAAAGTTCAAATTCAATTTCACCAGCAGATTCCAAATTAATTACAAAAGTCTTTTTGTTTTAAAAAAAAAATTATTTTTTTTTTAAAAAAAGGAAAGGAAAAGAGGGAAAAGAGGGAAAAGAGTACCTCATTCCAAACAGGGACAAGGGTTTTAGTTTTGGATTTTGTCTTTGCTTTTACAACATTATCAACCTAAAAATAATTTAGGATATTAAATAAAAGTAAGGAAATGGAAAATTGAAAAAATAAAAATAAAAATAACCAATATAATACAATAAGCTTCAGTAATATTTTGTGCCCTTACAATATTTTTTGCAGTAATTACTTTAATTGTAAGTTTTCCTGTCAATGTTTCTCGTTTAATTTTTGGAGCCGCTAATCAAATTTAATTGTAATATTAATTTTTTCTTTTTCTTTTTTCACATTCAATGGACCAAAAAAAAAAAAGATCAAATACAAATCTCTCTTGGAATCTCTTTTGGAATTTCTTTTGAAACAGGGGCATCTTGAGGATCTGATTTAGGTTCAAATTCTTCTTGAGAGTCTGATTCAGAATCTTCAGTTCCAAAATCACTTAATTCCGATGTCATATTTTGATACTTTTGTAATGTTGTTGTGAGAAGAGAAATTTTTGCACTTGAATGTGAGAGAGTTTCAAATAATTCTTCCATTGCTTTGCCTTCTACTTTTTGTAATCCTAGAGCTTTTGCCATTTTTTCTGCACCAGTCTATTTTGATTAATTATTTTTTATTTTATTCTTCTCGACTCATACCATTTTTTGTTTTAAAAAAATAACAACCTTAATTGTTAACTCTATTTCAATCTTTTCTTGAAGTCTACGAATTCTAGTTGAAACTTTTGTATTTGCTAAAACTACCATATGATCTAGATCTTTAGAAAGAAAAAAAATCAAATTAAAAGTTAACAATAAAAGTGAAAAAATAAAGAAATAAGAAAGAAATAAGAAAGAAAGAAAAGAAAAGAAACCACTAACACTCAACTCCTTTTTCAAAGCAAAATGTTTATTTACATTAACAGGGGAGAGTGGAGTAAATCCTGAATTACTTAAACTTCTAAATCTACTAATTTCTTCTGTAATTGTTTCAACTTTATTTCTTGATTGAAGTAATGTTGCTTCTGCAATTGCCAATGTTTTTTTATCAAGTTTTTTTTGACTTGAATATTCACGACGTATATTTTCAGCTCCTGCAATAATTTTTGATTCTATCAATAATTGATTCTCAAGGTCATCAATATGTTTTTCAAGTTTATTTTCATCCTAATTGATGTAATTAAAATGTTGGTTAATTAATTACTAGAAATAAGAAAAGTAAAGATTTTTCCAAAAGAAAAAAATGTACCATTTTAAAATCAATCGAAAAGATACTATCCCTAGAATTTCTGGATGCTCTACGTGGTGAAGAAACTGTATTACTTTTTTGTGCTCGAAGTACAGGCTTATTTGGAGAAGTTGGTGATAGAGATGAATTCGAATCTGTTAAATCATTGAGAAAAACTGTTGTAATGACTGGAAGGGATTTACTTGTAAGGTTTTCATCAGATGATGCTTTTTTCAATTTTGTTGATTTCTTTTCTTTTGTTGATTTCTTCTCTTTCTCTACTTTATCTCCTTTATCTTCTTTCTCTTCCTTCTCTGTGTTCTCTACTTTCTCTACTTTCTGATTTTCTTCATTGCTTTCTTTAAGTTCTTTGATTTCTTTCTCCTCCTTTACTTTCTTTTTCTCTTTAACTTTCCCTTCCTCTCCTTGATCCTTCTTCTCCTTAACCTTCTTCTCATCTTTCACCTTCTTAGATCTCTCTTTCCCAACCTCATCACCTTCATCTTTCTCCTTCTTCTTCTTCTCCTTCTTCTTCTCTTTCCCTTCTTTACTCTTCTTCTTCTCTTCTTCCTCCCCCTCTTCACTTCCAATCTTTAACTTCTCCTCCCCCTCTTCACTTCCTTCCCTTTTCTTCTTCTTCTTCTCCTTCAGTTTCTCTTTCACTTCCCCTTCAGCTACTTCATCTTTTAGCTCCATTCTACATTAAACAAAGAAGAATCAGTATTAAATATTTGAGTTGAGATATAGAATGAATAAAGTTACAATTTAGAAGATATATATGTGTTTGGTGTTATAGTTGTTTGTTTGTTTTTCAGGAGGCGCACCCCAAAAAAAAAAAAATCTCCCTTATTTTTATTTTTATTTTTATTTTTTTCTAAATTTTCTAATTAATTTTTTGTAAATTAAATTGAAAGAAGATGTAGAACAAGAAGATGTGGAAGAAGATGAAGAAGGACCCAATTGATATAAGATTATGAAACGATGCAAATCAATACATTTAAGAACTGTAGCAATAACAATGAAAATCAAACTTTCAAAGAATTGTAGTGCAACTTTGAGATTCAACTTCGAATTCATCAGAGAGCAAGAGAAGAAATATAGAAGTCGTTCAACAACAAGTAATTAACTTTAAACTTCAACAATCATCTGTTTTTTGTTCATAACACTACATTTTATTATTACATTTTATTCTTCTTATTTTTTATTTTTCAAATAAAAATTGTAATTTTTTTTTTTTTTTTTTTCAAAAATAGGAGTGAAATGATCACGATGAACAAATTCATTTCCTGGAGTTTCTTTTCACTTTACACCATAAAACTTGTCGGTTCTAATAAGAGTAGATTGCGCATAATACATTGGAGTGTCCTCAAAGTTGACTTCAAACTCTGCAACTGGAGGTTGATAGCTCAAACAGTCAGTGGCACAGTGTCCAATCTCTACTGAGGAGTAAATTGCCAGTTTACATGAATTATCATAAATAATATTTTTTGGAGTCTTAGGAAAACCTTTTGATTGATTGAAGATGTTTTAGTCACCCTTTGCGATGATATTCTTCGACAAATTTCAATTTCAAGTTCAAGTTGAATTTGAATGTTTTTTCCATTTCTCATAAGTCCACATTTATCATTCTTCCTGTTGTATATATTCTATCTTCTGTAAGTTTCTTCTCAAGTATCGGAGGATTGTCAATTTTTTTGTCTGTGGCAAGTGGAGATAATTCAAACAATAACTCGCCAATTAAGACTTTTGGTTTATGGTTCGTGGATATGTTTAGTAAATTAGTTCTTGAGTGCAACCAATTCTTTTTATTTTAAAAATTTTGAATTTTTTTTTTTTCCTTCTCATTGTTTAGCAAATAAAATAAAACATGTTACAAAATTAAATTGAACTGAATCGTTTTATTGTATTGAAATCAACTCTTTAAAAATAAGAAAGGATTATGAAATCGTTCAAATTTTCAGGGAAAAAAAAAAGCCTGTGATTAATTAATCGAGTAATCAATTAATTTCAGAACATCATTGAACTTCGACTTCCACTCTCAACCAATTTGAATTCAAGAGATATTTAACTTCTCTTTCTCAATTAAGTTTCATCTTTAACCTAATTCTATTGTTCTATTTATTAATAGATGAGTGAACCATTCGAGTTTGTTGGTAATGAAACCAATCCAAAAATCTTTCTTACTTGTGAACATGCAAGTTCTTCTATCTTTGAAGGTTGGGGAGATTGGCCTAAAGAAGATGCTTGGGTTCAATCAATGCATTGGGCTGTTGATATTGGAGCTGAAATACTTACAAGAGAACTTGCAGGTTTCATTATTTATTTCATTCACTTCACCCTATTATTTCATTCCTTTATTACTCTTATTTCATTGAAACTCTTAACTTTGTTTCTCTTATTAGAAAAGTTTAAATGTAAAGGAATTGTTGCAAAATTCTCAAGATTATTATGTGATTGTAATCGTCCTCTTGATTCAGAAACAATGTTTAGAAAAGTTGCTGACTCAAAAATGGTTGAACTCAATAAGGTTTTGATTTGAATTTATTTATATTTGAACTTATCAAAGTTGTTCTTTAAAACTATTCCTAAAAAAAAAAGAATGTGACAGAAGAGGATAGAGAACGTAGACTTAATACTCTTTACTTTCCATATCATCAAGCTATTGATAGTTTTCTTGAACATTCACCTTCTTCTTTAATATTTTCAATTCACTCTTATACTGATCAATATGAAGGAACTAAAAGAGATGTTGAAGCAGGATTATTATTCATTGAAGATGAAACTCTTGCTCAAAAGGTTTTAAACATACCTTTTATTATTTTACTTTCTCATTTTATGATTTTAATATTTTTATCTCATTTTATTTATTTTATTTTATTTTTATTCTCATATTATTTATTTCTTTTATTTTATTTTTTTTTTTAGGTAACAAATTTTCTTAAAGAGAATGGAGTAGATGCTAGATTAAATGAACCTTGGTCTGGAAAAGAAGGATTTATGTACTCTGCTGATATGCATGCAAAAAAATCAAATAGTCACGCATTGATGCTTGAAGTGAGACAAGATCTTTTACAAGATGAAAGTTGGAGACATAAATTCGTTGATTTAATGTATACTTGCTTTAAAAACTTGGAATATGTCAAATAAAAATGAAAAATGTGAAGCTTATATTATATAAACTGTGAAAGTTATTATTCATTCTCAAGGATCTTCAAAATTATTTCAACTTTATCAATGACATCAATAATATTTATTAATCACAAATCAAAGCAATTTAGAAAAAACAAAACCAAGAAGATATTATGTGTAAATAGAAAAGTCTAAATGAAAGAAAGAGTGATTGAATGAAATGAAATGAAAAACAAAGAGAAAGAGGTTTCAGAAATCTAGAAATCAGAACAAAATGAAACCAGTTCAGAATCCAAAAAATTTTCATTTATTTTTTTCATTTACTTTTTTTCCTTCGGATCGTCCATCCCGATTCCCTCGATTCTAACCCCAACTCCAACTCTCGCAATCCTAAAAAATTGTATTGAAAGAAATACAAAATATTGAGTTTTTTTCAAGAAAAGATAATTGATGTATTCAAAGAGTTTGAATTGAAGATGAATAAGATGAATAAGATGAATGAGGTTGAGTGAAGTGGGGAATGAAAGAGATGAAAGAGATGAGAAAGGTGGCTGAATTGAGGTTTTTTCGTTCCTCTTCTGGAAAAGTCAACCTTCCCCGAGATTTCTCTTTTTCTTAATTGTTGACTTTTTTTCCCCTCTTTTATTATAATTATAACTTCTTCTTTCAATTTCATCATTCTACTTTATAATTCTACTCATAGCTCTCATTGATTGATTGATTATTCTTTTTATTTCTCTTTCAAAAAATTGAACTGATAATTTTTTTTAAAAAAAAAAAATAACAAAGAAGGGAAGCAATGAAGTTCGTTGTTGACTTATCTTTGACCTGTTTGTTATTATTATTACTATTATCAGTTCCAATTAGAGGACAATGGATGTATCAAGCTCCTTCACCTTGTTTAGCAAGTAAGTTTATTTGTTTTAAATATCCAAAATAAATAATAAAGAAATAAAGACTTGTTGATAAATTGAACAAAAAATAATGATAATTAGGTAGTTGTTTTTCTTCGGGAACAGGAATAGGAGACAACTGGTATTGTCAAGATATTCCAAACTCTGGTACCCCAGACCAAACAGCTTGTAAAAATGCTATACAAGGATTTGTTGTTGAAGGAAAGAATTGTTCTATAACCACAGGAGCAAAATTTACACCAAAACCAGGTTTTTATGGTTGCATTCCAAACTGGTAACTGATTTATTGATTTCTTCTTCATCTTCTTCATCTTTATCTTTATCTTCTTATTCTTATTCTTCATCACTATCTTTTCATTCAATTTCATAACCTTCACAAAACATTGTAATTTTTTTTTTTTTTTTGAAATTTTATTTTAGTTATAAACTTGGAGACCCAGACTTACTTTCTTGTACTCGAACTTCAATTCAAAACACAGCAAAAAATGTTGCTTCTATGACTGATTTATTGATGATTGATTGTTCGAAACTTGATAAACCATGTATCAACAATTGCTCACCACCACCACAAACACCTTCTTTTGTCGTCCAGACAAGTATTTCTTTTTCTTTTTATCTTTGTTTTTTGTTTTTTGTTTTTGTTTATTTATTTATTTATTTATTTTCGTACTGTGATATCTTTTCTAAATCTTTTTCTACTTAAAGCCAACCCACCAACTGTTGCCGGATATTGTTTGAATCCTTTGGTAGTAGGAGTTCCCATATGTACAGATATTCTCTACACCAGTACTGGGCTCTCAACGGTTATTGCCAATTGCCCTCTTTTTGTTCCACACAAATCATGTTCTGAAATCATTCCAGGTTCTTCTTTTTTTTTTTGAAAAATAAAAAAAAAACTCAGGTTAAACTATTTCGTTGAATAATATAGATATTCTAAACATTGGTGCAGGGTTTCCTTTGGGTGGTGCTTCGCAATGGGCATTTTATAGCCCCAATGAAAACAATCCATGTATTCCACTTGGTAAAGGAGTTAATGAAGGCTCATTTACCGCGTATTTATTTTTATTTTTATTTTTATTTTTATTTTATTTTATTTTGACAGTAACCAATTTATATCAAATTAGCTTACAAGATTTATCATTGGATCCATTGATATTTAATTTGGTTCAAAAGGTCCAAGCATATGTTGGTTCCAAGGTCGTTATTGTGCCTTTATCTGTATGTGCTGGGATGGTGTCAGAAAGAGCATCATACCCCGGTTTTTATTTTATTTGATTTCTATTTGATTTTATTTTATGAAACTGATTGATTCAGCAAACTCATATCTTTTTTTTTTTTTCAAAAAATTTTCATTAGAGGCAAAAAATTTAACGATAAGCACTTTACGCCCTTTTGTTTATAGTTGTATTACTACAAATTTTGGGCCTATTGGATCTCCTGGATCTACTTTGTGTCAGACATTTGGTTCACTTCCGGGTGCTTTGTTGAACTGTTCATCAGGAGGGATTTTGATTCCAAAAGTTCCTTGTGAAAAATTCTATTCATTGAACTTTTTATTTGAGAGTATGTTATTGCCTTTATTCGACTATATTTCATATTTTTTTTTAAAAAAAATCAAAATAAAGCAATTGGTGCAACCCAATTACCAATCCCACTCGCTTGCTTAAATGGTGGTTCATGGGATCCTACATGTTATCGATGTAATTGTGCAAGTGGATATTATGGATCAACATGTCAATATATGAGCTGTTGGGTAAATTGATTCTTTTTTTTTTTTTTTTTTTTCTGTTTGATTTTTATTTATATTTTTCTAATTTCAATGTTTTAATAGACAACAGTCCCAGGAACTCTTTGTTCAGGAAGAGGTCAATGTACCTCAAATGGTGTTTGTGTTTGTAATGGTATTTTTTTCTTTCTTTATTTCTCATCACTCTTGTGTTTTTGTATTTTTTCAATTTTTTTTTTTTTCAAAGCTAATTGGCAAGGAGGTGCTTGTGAAACACCAATTGATACAACCACTTGTTACAACGGAGGAACTAAAAGTGGGAATACTTGTGTATGTACTCCAGATTGGACAGGAACGTATTGTGAATCCCCCATGCAATCCTGTAGTCCCCCTTGTGACTCATCTATTGCTTATTGTGATACAACTAATTCTCCCATTTGTAAATGCAAAGCTGCAGCTCCAGTTATTTATTTATTTATTTATTTATTTTTGATTTATGAACAACTTTTTTTTCCTCCAGATTTTGTTTACCAATTTATTTTTTAAAAAAAAATATTGTTTAGGTATGCTCTGTCAGAGATCCAGTAAGTAATACATTATCATGTGTTATTTGCCCTCCTCAATCATCTTGTGATGTTAATCGTGCAGTAAATTTATTTCATTTTTTTTTTCTAAATTTTTTTCTAAATTTTTTCCTTCTTCTTTTTAATATCAAATAAATATAAATATAAATATCAAATATTATTAGATGTGTCTTTGTAATACAGGTTGGGGAGGAGTGAATTGTACTGAAGAAGTAGCAACTGCAATAACAGACTTTTTCCCAACATCTGGACCAATTAGTTTTTTTCTTCTCTCTCTCTTTTCAACTTATTTCTTTTTTAAAAAATTATTTTAAAAAAAATTTTTTTTTTTTCAGCTGGAAATATCACTCTTTCTATAATTGGTCGTGGATTTCATGCTCCTGGTGTTCTAATTAAACTTGGTGGAAAAGATGTAGTAATGCTTGACTCTACAGATACTCTCGCTCAAATTATCATTGGGGAAGTACCTTCCTCTCAAGATGTTATTTTCTTTTCTCTTCTTTTTTTCCTGACTCACGCAATTTGAAAGATAATATTAAAACTGAAATAAAACACTTTTCCTTAGGTATATTTGTCAATTGGAGCTGGAAATTCTGTGAGCTATGCAACAAATAGTTTCTATTATTATGGTACTTTTTTTGTGTGTGTTTGAGCATGTACATGACAATTATAACTTTAATTTAGGTGAACCCTCTTATTTGACATTTTCACAACCACCTCCTACTACTTGGACCAATGATATTGTCTTTGCTGATAATCAACAACCAAAAGTTTGCTTTTTCCCTTTTTTTTTTTTTGAAAAAAAAAAAGATTAACAAATTAAATAACCTTCTCCTCCTTTCTAGATTAAAATTGTTGATGAAACTGGAAATGTGGCTTTAGGAGTTGACTATACAGTAACCGCAACCTTCAGCTCTACTCCTCCATCTGTTCGAGGAATTGAAGTGACTTCTGCATCTGGATTAGCAAATTTTGTAGCGATGGGATTTGCTGGGATTCGAGGTTTCATTTATCAAGTCCTTCCATTTCATAGAAATCACTAATTTATTTATTTTAATAGGAAAAATATATAATATCACATTTGTTGCAACACCTTTGGTTGATACATTCCCTACTCTTTCTGTAACTGTAGCTGTTCGAAGTATTATTTCAAAAAAAAATTTGAAAAAAAAAAAATAAAAAGTGAATATAATAATAATAAAATCATAAAGTTCAAACCTGTGAAGAACAAGGCTCCCAATTAATATCTATGCCAAATAATATTGATTGTCAATGTGAAAGTGGTTATCAAGTTGGTCCAACTGGGTTCATTTTCTTTTTCTTTCTTTCTTTTTTTTTAAAAAAAAACAAAACTAAAATTTTTAAAAAAATAGTTGTACCCCTTGTTCTGATGGATATTATAAAGAGTTTTTTTCACTCATTCATTCTTCCTTTCTTTCTTTTTCTTCCCACAAAATAACAAATAATTAATTGTAGTGAAACACAATCATTTTGCGTACGCTGTCCTGATCCAAATCAAACCACTGGTAGAAAAATGAATTCAACTTCCATCAATGATTGTGTTTGTAATTCAGGTACTTTGATGAATTAAATTCATAAAATGGAGAAAAATATAACAAATAAAAAAAATAACAAAAATTATAAAATAGGATATTATAGTGAAATTGGAAGTTTGGTGTGTTCAAAATGTCCAGATGAAGGAGTTAATTGTGGATCTGATGGTGTACCCACAATTCAACAAGGATATTACCGACCAAAAAATGCAGAAACATTGGTTTCTGTTGTTCAATGTTTATCTGTAGATGCATGTCCTGGAGGGGTTGCATTGAATTCGTATTATTTATATTTATTTATTTCGACATTTTTTACAATTTGATTTTTTTTTTTTTTTTTTTTTTTTTTTTTGTTTTCTTTCTGACTGATTGAATTTGACTAAATCTAAAATTATCAACAAGTATGTCCTACATCTCTTGGTTTAACACGATTCCTTGTTGCATTACTAGTTATTGTTGCAATTTTAATGGTTTTATATATGATTTATCGTGTTAATCAAGCACGTTCAATTGTTTCAATGATATTCAAGATCTTTTTAAATTTCCTTCAACTTCTCAATTTGATTGGAGGTAAAAATATTTTTTTTAATTATTTGAACCAAAATAAATAAATCAATAGAATTTCCCTTTCAATGGCCTGGATTTGGGAAAGTTTCTTTTCAGGCAGCAGGATTTTCAAATTTTGATTTCTCAGCCTTTTCTTATGAATGCCTTTTTAAACTCAATTATGCAGAAAAGTATACTGCAATCATATTGTTACCTGTTTTTGGAACAATAATTCTTTGGTTTGGAGTCTTTATAATTTATTTAGTAAGTTCCTTCTTTTTTTCTTCTTCTTTTTTTTCAAATTCCCTAATTTTTTTTTTTCAAAAAAAAACATCAAACTTAATAGTTTGATAAAAGGAAAGGAAATACTCATCCAAATGGTCATACCTACAAAGATTTATTTTTCTTTCGTGGAATTTCATCTTCAATTGTTCTAAATTTCCTTCTTCATCCGATTGTAACAAAATATACTTTTGAATGGTATTATTGTAAAAATGTCCCAGGATCTGGAAGATATTTATATAGTGATATGTTAGTTTTAATTTCTTTCTTTCTTTTCAATTTATCTTCATTCAATTTTATTTTAAATATTTTTTAAAATATTTATTTTTTTACTTAGGTCAATTAGCTGTGATTCTTCATTATATACGACTTGGTTCGCTATTTCATTTGTTGTATTAGGAATTTATTGTGTTGGACTTCCTCTTTTCACTTTCTTTATTCTCTTCAGAAATCGTTTGAGACTTGATACAGATGATGTAAAACGAAAATATCGATATCTTTTTGAAGGTTATACTGAATCCTGTTATTATTGGGAATTTGTTCAAATCCTCAAGAAAACTTTAATTATCACTATTATTGTTGCAAATAAGGAAATGGAAAATCAAATCTTTTTTGCATCCATTGTGATCTTTTTAGGTAAATTTTTATTTACAAAAAAAAAAGAAAAAAAGAAAAAGAAAAGAAAAAATGTATTGAATTTGATAATAATAAATTCATATAAAGCTACACTGATTCATGGAGTTGCTCGACCATTTGAACACAAAATTACTCATCGACTTGAATTTTTATCCTTAATTGTACTTTTTTTGACTTTGGTATCAGGACTCACTTATGGAGATGGTGTCTCAAATCCAACTTTACCATATATTGATTATATTGTGTTTATTTGGGCTTGGTTAGTTATAGCTCTCTTCATACTTTGTATGATTCATGCTTCAAGGACGCAAGTAACAAAAGTTCGTATTTTTAATTACAATTGCAATTCAATTCAATTCAATTCTCTAATTATTTTTTTTCAAAAAAGGTGACAAATTATCTTCGAAAAAAGTTCAGTTCATCAACAACTCTTGATGAAAAACCAGAGATTGAATTAAAAAGTAATGGTGCACCTAAGTAAGATTTTCTTTTTTTTTTTTCTTCCTCTTGACTTTGATTATTGTCATTATGAGTTCGATTACTAAATATTTTTTTTTTCTTTGTTTGTCAATAGTGCAATTAGTAAAAACAAAAAACGTTCGTGCTTTGGAAAAATGATAGATAAAGTTACTCTTCCTCCTGGACCAAATAGCTCCCTTGAGCAATCAAGTGAATTGTTTGAACATCTTCCGAAACAAAAACCATTACAAGATGAATATGAATAACAAGCAACAATTGTTATTGTTAAAATTGTAAGAAAAAATTTGCAAAATCAAACCAAACCAAATCAAAATTAAATCAAAATTAAAATGATCCAAAAAGAAAAAGAAAAGAAATGTATTATTTATTACAAGATTTTGAAAAAAAAGAGTTTGTAACCCTGTCTCCTTTTTTTTTTTAACCATCCTCCATCCTTTCATTGTCATGTTGGTCATATACATAAATTAAGATTGGATCTACCAATCAAGATTATTTTTTTGTCCATATTCTCCACTACTCTCTGAATAAAATTGACGATACCATCTTCTGAATTGTCCAATTAATTTATCTTCTTTAACAAGCATTGGGTTTGAAACAAAGCATTTGTTATTCCAAATCATCATGTCTCTTTCTACTTGTTTAGCTTCGGCCATGAGTAAGATATTAGTTATAAATGTTGGAATTTTCCATTCAGCCCAAACACTATGAGAAATCTTTTGTAACATTGGTTCAACGGGGACTAAAGTTTGAAGAAAAGCTCCTCTTCCTAATGCAAATTCCCAAGTTAAATAAACAAGACTTGGTCCAACTTGAAAAGCATTAACATGAAAATCAAAAAGTCCAATTCTATGCCCAAAAAGCATCAAACTATGAGATAATTTAAGATTTGTGATATGACCTTGTGGAGCTTCTAATGGAGTCCAACTTGCTTTCCATCCATGAGAAATTACTTTTTGTTTGATGAAATCTTTTGTGGTTCTTAAGTCAACTCCATTAAGAATAAATGGTGAATGAAGGAATTGTAAATGAGCAATATCAGCACCATTTTCTGGAACTTCCTATAATTTTTAATTTAAATTTAATTCCATGAAAAAGAAAAAAGAAGAAAAATAAGGGAAAATGAAAAGTGTGTAAATCAAAATCGAATAAGGAATTAAAGAAATTAAAGAATTTAATAATTAAAGAATTAAAAAAATTGAAAAAAAAAAAAAAAAAAAAAAAAATAAAAAAAAAAAAAAAAAAAAAAAAAAAAAAAAAAAAAAAAAAAAAAAAAA
>Ga0209960_1002234_pt1 | contig 20092 bp, 24 predicted proteins | sample ThiBiot_500_plan_2_FD_183947 | JGI IMG/M metagenome (GOLD analysis project Ga0209960, IMG submission 183947) | Wastewater bioreactor microbial communities from Cape Town, South Africa - Thiocy_expt_500_plan (SPAdes) | ecosystem: Engineered > Bioreactor > Thiocyanate-remediating >...
TGTTTGTTCTTGTTTGTTTGTCTGATATTTTGTGCATTAATGCGTTAATTTTTGTTTTTTTTTTTTGTTTTTTGATTTTGGTTTTGGAAATTTTTTTTTTTTTTTTTTTTTTTCTTTCCCCTGGTGTTTAAAAAATTTATAAAACTTTGAATTTATAAATAATAATAATAATAAGAATAATATTTGTGATTGCTTTATTGAAGAGATCGAATGAATGGCAGAATATACAGCTCCTGAAGTATTAGAGGTTATCCTTGAGCTGTTTGCTCAAGATCAAGCTTTAGTTAATGAATTTGGAAAGATCGAATTAGTTGGATTACCTCAAGATCCCATAGATGCAATCTTGTTTTGTATTTGTCAGCTGTTTGCTTGTGTGAAACAACATGAACAGTTCTCTCAATTGATAGGGTTTGTATTTGAAATTTTTATTTAGTTTTTCATTATTTATCATTTTAATTGAATTTAACTTGTTTTTTTTTTTTTTAAAAAAAAAAATAGTCGTCAAGGAAGATCTGCATCTGAGATTGAATGCGATGGAACCCTTGACCCAATTGACCAAAATGAAAAATCTATATCAAATAAAATGGTTCATTTATTTATTATTTATTATTTTTTCTTAATAACTCCGATCAATATGTTATATTTTTAATTCTAATTCAATCCTATTATTTCTATTTTATTTTTATTTTTGTTTCAATAATTTTGAAATAGAAATCTCTTGTAAAAATGATAAATGTCCCAGTTCCAAAATTTTCTGGAAAGAAGGCTGATTTCTATACTCAAAACTCTGGAAGTACTAGACCCGTTCAATCAAAATCTATGAAAAGTTCAAATTCAGCTCAAAGTTTACCACTTGGCTCAACAAGATCAACTAGAGGCAAGTTCCCTGAACCTGAAAATGATACGGATAGTTTATTAAATCAACCAGAGATGACTCCAAGATCTTCAATTGGTTCTTACTCAGATATTGCACCCATTGATGAGCCTGAAGATGATATTGGAAGTGATCGACAACCTAAACCAGCTAACACTCCAAAAAGAGCAGCTAAATTAGCTAGATTTTTTGGACTTCAAGCCTCTGAAGATAATATTGAAAAAATTCGTTCTGAATTAAGGCTACAATCAAATATAAATTTTTATAAAGGTTGTATGGGAGAGAATGTTATTAGAATTTATATTGGACCAACTCAATGGGTCTCTTACAAAAGTCTCTTAATTACAAATTTAACACCAGTTGAGGACTGTATCAAAATTTTATTAGCAAAATTGGATATTGCTAATAATCCAAGTAATTATTCTTTGATTGAGATTTCTCAAAATAAAGAGAGTAGAAAAGTTCTTCAACCAACTGATTATCCCCTTCAAATCATGCAAAAATGGAATGAAAAAAAGACAATCCATTTAATGAAAAATACTAGTACAGAAGAGTTTGAAGATGTTGAAGTAATTTTTCTTCTTCTTTAAATTTTGATTAATTCTTAAATTCAAATTTCTTTGATTATTAAATAAATGAAATAATTAATATTAGGGTTCCAAAAAAGGATCAACTAAAGGAAAATTAACAGATGTTTTTGGAGTAGGAATAACAGAATTAGAAAATGCAACATTAATTAAAGCTCTTGATCAATTAGAACCTTCAGGAACTTTCTTTGAGTTACCAGAATTTGATCCAGAAAGACAAGAAACTCTTGAGGCTTTGGAATCCTTAGAATTTAAAGAAAATTTCCTTGAAACTCCAGAAGCTCGAGAAGCTCGAGAAATTAGAGAAATTCAAGAAATGATAGATGCAGGAATCAATCAAGTTCTCTTTCTTTTCTTTTATTTTTTTTGCTTTTCTGTTTCTAATTTCTTTTCTTTTGTTTTTCTTATCTTATCTTATCTTCTCTTAATTAATTAATTAATTAATTAAACAAAAAAAAAAAAAAAAAAAAAAAAAAAAAAAAAAAAAAAAAAAAAAAAAAAAAAAAAAAAAAAAAAAAAAAAAAAAAAAAAAAAAAAAAAAAAAAAAAAAAAACAGTTATGGTTAAAGTCCATCTTCCTAATCGAACTCATCAAAAATTAACTATTTCTCCAACTTCTACAATTTTTGATACTAACAAATTGGTAATTTATTTTAAAAAAATTTTTTATTTATTTTAAAAAAAAATTCTTGAAAAAATTATACATTTTTCTGATAATTTTTTTTACTTTTACATAACTTTATAGATGTCTGAACAAATTGGAGTTTCTAATGTAAATCATGCAATATTTGAACTTAAAGAAAGTGGTGAGGAAGTACTTTTAGAAGGAGATCAAGTAACTTGGCAACTTGTAACATCTTGGGGAGAAAAAAGCAAACTTTTGTTTAAAAAACTTCCAGATGTTCCTGAAACGGAAGCACCAAAAGATGATTCTGATGATGAAATTTCTGTATTTTCAGTAGATGGTGAAGTAGTTATATTTTTCAATGAAAATTCTTATGAAACGTAAATTTCATCTTTATTTTTATTTTTATTTTCTTTCTTTCTCTCATCTTTATTTTTATTTCTATTTTCGACTAATTTCAATTAATTTATTATAGATTATCAATTGATGGAGAGACAGCAACAAAAACTGTTTTAGAAACTATAATTCCCAAAATTAAAGATGACATTAGTAATATTGATAAATATGTTCTCCAAGAAGTTAAAGAAGATGGCCAAACAAGAAATTTACCATTAGATGAATGTCCTTTGATTACCAAAGTATTGATTTTCTTTTTTTTTTTCCCAATGAAATGAAATGAATTCAAAAATCAAAAAAAAAACAAAAATCAAATATCAAATAAATCAAATAAAAATATAAAAGCTCAACAGTTTAGAACAGTTTAGATTTGTATTAAAGAAAAAAGATGAAGAAGAAATAAAAGAAAATACCCCACCTCCCACATCAAGACCTACACCTTTAGAATCAATGGATGAAAAACAAGATTCAAAAGATATTGCATCCAAAAGAACTATGAAATTAGCTGGATTCTTTGGTGTCGATAAATCAAAAACAGAAGTTGATATGATGCATCAATTACTCGGATCTGATGCTTCTGAATTAAGAGTAAAAAGAAAAACAATGATGAGAAAAGGTTTATTTTTTATTTTTTATTTTAGATTATTTTAGTTATTGCTGAATTACTTGTGGATTTAATTTAATTTGATTTGATTCTAAATTGCAATCATAAATTTCATCTTTGTTTGAATATGATAGATCTTTATCATGAAGGCTGGCTTCAAGTCCGTAGAGATTTTGAAGAATTAGGAAAGGCAAGATGGCAACAATGTTGGTGTATATTTAGAAAAGGAGAACTTGTTATTTCACTTGGACAGGCTGTAATTTTTCTTTTTTTTCTTTTTTCTTCTTTTTTCTTTGATTCAATCTTTGATTTATGAACATAACAATAATTGATAGTCAAGAGAACAATCAGTTTCAAGTACTGGTCCTAATGTTAGTTTCCAAATTCGAGGAGCAATAATATCTTCTCTTTCAGGACCAAAAAAATATGCATTTAAAATTCAAGAAAGAAATAAAGGAATTGATTTCGATTTTGCTGCCGCATCAGTTCAAGAACAAAGTATTTATTTCTTTAATTAAAAAAAAAAAATTTACAATAAGTAAACCAAAAATTAAATTAAAATTAAAATTAAAATTAATTAAAATTGAAATTAAGATGAATGGATGAATAAACTTAAAGTTGGAGCAAGAACAAAAAGAAATAATTCAAAAGTTATTGTACCTGTTCAAAGAAATAAGAAATCTCTTGAAGATTTTGAATTCTTAAAAGTTATTGGAAGAGGACACTTTGGAAAAGTATTACTATGTGCTGAAAAGGAAACGGGAGAAGTTTATGCAATTAAAGTACTTAAGAAAACTAAATTTATGAGTCAAAAAGATGTTAGAAATGTTCAATCTGAAAGAAGAATTATGAAAGGACTACATCATCCTTTTATTGTTGGACTTCATTTTGCTTTTCAATCAGAGGATAGATTATATCTTGTCATGGTAACTTCTTTAGATGGTCAAAAACTATCATCATTAACATTATTTCTCTTTCTCTTTTCTTTCTTTTTTTTTAAAAAAAAAGGAATATGTTAATGGAGGAGAATTATTTTTCCATTTAAGTAAAGATGGTTATTTTAAAGAAAGTAGGGCAAAGTATTACGCTGCTGAGATTCTTTTGGCAGTGAACTATTTACATAAACAAGGAATTATTTATCGGTAAAAAATTTTTTTTGACCCAATGATAATGACAATAATCATTTAATAATCATTTAATAATCATTTAATCATTTAATAAATAATAATAGGGATTTAAAACTTGAGAATATTTTAATGGATAAACATGGTCATATGAAAATCACTGATTTTGGTTTATGTAAAGCAGATCTTGGAGTTGGAGTACAAACTACAACACTTTGTGGAACAACAGAGTATATGGCTCCGGAAGTATTACTAAATATCTCTTATGGTTTGTTTATTTCCCTTTTTTTTTTGTTTGTTTGTTTGATTTCATTTCTTTTTTTACTAATATTATCTTCATTTTTTTTTTTTCAAAAAAAAAAAAGGTTTCCCTGTTGATTGGTGGTCATTTGGTATTGTTTTATATGAAATGGTAATTTTTTTTTTCTTCAAAAACTATTCCCCTGCAAAATCCAATGAATTTTTTTTTAAAAAAAGCTTTGTGGAACTCATCCATTCTATTCTCAAAATCGAGATCAAATGTTTTATAATGTACTTCATAGTGAACTTCGTTATCCTAATTGGATTAGGTCCTTATTTCATTTTTTTTCTTCTTCTTTTCTTTTTTTTTTCTAAACCAAAAAACTTTCTTTTTTCTAGTGATGATGCAATTGATTTACTAGAGGGATTACTAGAAAGAAATCCAGCTTTAAGAATTGGAAGTGGACCACAGGATGGTGTTGAAATTATGAGACATCCTTTTTTTAAATCTATCGATTTCGCTTTGGTTAGATTATTTATTTATTTATTTATTATTTATTTATCAAAAACCAAATTTCTCATTTTTTTTTTTTTTTTTTTTCCCTTCTCCTGAATAGCTTGAAGAAAAGAAAATTCCTCCACCTTTTAAACCAAACATTAATGGAGAAAAAGATATTTCTAATATTGATGTAGAGTTCACAAAAGAAAATCCAGTTTTGACACCAATCGATAAATCAATTTTAATGGATTCTTCTCAATTCCGTGGCTTCTCAATGGATGAGTGAACATATTTAAACTTGTATTTTGTGAATTTTTTAATTTGTGAAAAGAAAGAAAATGAAAGAAATGAAAGAAATGAAAGTTTCATTTTTTTTTATTTTTTTTCTAAATACAAACAATTTTTTTATTTTTCAAAAAAAAAAACGAAAAGTCTAAGATCCTTTTTTTTTATTTTTTTTAAAAAGGAATTAGTTTTTTCAAAAAGAAAGAAAGAAAAAGAAAGAATAGAAAAAGGTACCAATTGATATGATATTTTCTATTGCATTTTCTCCTGATATTAAAGTACCAAGTGATTGAAATAATCGATGTAAATATATCTTGAAATTAGAAAATAGATTTTTTTAAATCAACTAATTCTTTCTTAATTCCAAAAAAAAGAAAGAAAGAAAAAAACCTGGCAGCCAAAGAACCCTAAACATCCTCCCATTATAAATATCCAAGCTGTCAATGCTAAAATCAAAAATATTGTCGACAAAACTATTTATTTTATTCATTTTTTTTTTTTTTGTTATATATGGTAATAAAAGAAAAAAAAAAAGAAAAATTAACCATTGATGAAAGTAGCATCAGTTCTCTGGCTCTCCATTGAAAAATAAAAAATAAAATACAAAATCAAATAAATAGAAGAAGATGCAGAAACAAAAAAACATTTCCAAGATATGGCACCAAAATCCTACATTAAAAGAATTCATTCATTCAAAAGGTTGAATTCAAAAAAAAAAAACAAGGTTGATTTGAGAAGAAGAAGAAAGAAGGAATACTTTTTTGGAAATTAATATGATTGCCATAATAGAAGCACTAAGAATAGAACATATCGTATAAGCAGCTAGAAATTGAAAATTTTTAATTTGTTTTGAATAAAATTCTTTTTCTATTTTTTATTTATCAACTCTGAAATTCTTACCAATTGAAATAAACATCAAAGTTGGAGAAAATTGAGAGTAATCGCCTCCACAATAATTGAAGTAATGGGAAATGCAAATATACAAAGGAATGGATGGGAAGAGTCCCAAAGAGAGGAATAAAATGGCAGTTGAATACCAGTCAGAATCATTAGCTAAGTTATTTAATTGGTAAACTTTTTATAATAAAAAAAAGAAAAAAAAAGAAAAAGAAGAAAAGTACCCATAGATGTTACATAAAAAGGAGTCACAACAATTTTTCTATCTTTACATGTCATAACAGATCGAGTTAAGAAGTAGGTTGCAATCTAGAAAGATTTTTGAATCAGAAAAAAAAAAAGGAAAAGAAAATACAATTACGAAAATTTTACCATAATTGGAACAAATGAAATTATTAGAGAGAAGAAGCCAGATATCACACCAGAAGATATTATAATTAATATTATAGCAAGGGAACGAGCATTGTATAAAAGTGAAATTGGACGGGGCTAAATTCAATACAATTTTGAAAATGGAATAAAATAAAAGAAAATAAAAAGAAGGGATACCTGAGAAGCAACAAATTTTCCAATTATCGCTAGAGGGAATCCAAGACCACACCAAATACAGAGGAGTACAAGGATAGTAGCTATAGATTTTTTTTTTTTTTGTTCAAAAATAAATCCTTTTTTTTTTTCAGGAAAAAAAAATTGAAATAAATAAATACATGAAGGAATTGGGGAGTAAGCATGGGATATTCCTCGAAATAAGTTCCAAAAGACTAAGCCTAAAAAGAAAATTCCTGTAGGAAATTGAGATGAAACAGTGGAAGTAATTGCAGAAAATATTCCTTCATGAATTCCAGCTTGGGTTCGTTTTGCTACATTCCAAGGTACACTATCTGTTTTTCCACAAAGTTCTTTTTTTAAGACAGTTTGATGATATCCCAAGTAAAAACTTTTTCAGAAAATGAATGTTAAAAAAATATTTGATTTGAAAAAAAAAAAAAAAAAAGTTAATTACTTTGAAATAAAAAAGATCAAGATGAAGTTGATTATCAAGGATCCATAAAAAGGTGGAGTTAGAATATTGAAAAGAAGTAAAGCTTTTTTTTAAAAAAAAAAGTGAATGAAAAAAAAAGGGTTAATAGTTTGTCAAATAAGTAAAATGAATAATAAAATAAATGTTACTAATAATCATAACAATCGTGAACCAAAGTTGAAGTCCTAAAGAAACTAGGGTTGATAAAAGAGAGTAATGAGTAGGTGAGTTTCTTGTTTCATCTCTTAATTGATGTAAAACTCCAACTGTTAGTTCTCTTAACTCTCTAACAGATTGCCCTCCTCTCATTAATCCATTTCCACCCATAATTCGAAGTTTTCCTATAACCCATCCGTCTAAAGTATACGTTAACAAAAAAAGGAGAACAGTTTCCTATTGAAAAGTTTTAGAGTTATGAAAGAAAGAAAGAAAGAAAGTAAGTCAGGAAACAAAAATTACCAAAACTAAAAATACAATTTTCCCCCATGGGACTTGAGATTGTGTTGGTGGCAAATCTTCCTGTTTAATTTAATTATAAGTTTTTTTCATTATTTGATAAATAAAATAAAAAAAATAAAAAAAAACAAACCAAAATTTCATAACGATATGTATATAAGACAGTTTGAGTTGAAGGTTTAACATAAAGTAATCCACAAGTTTGATTTCCTCCAGAAGTTTCACTACAATCTGAAAGTTGATTCTTAGGGTAATACAAACTTGATGGAGAAACAAATATTTTTGTAATTTTTGTTTCATTTTCCCTAATTAATTGAATTTAATTTAATGAACATTGTACTATCTAAAAGTCAATCGATTTGGAAAAAAAAAATTTTACTTTTTTTGAACATAAAATTGAAAGTTTAGGTGATTGTATAAAACAACATTATTTGATCCTATTTCAATATGTCCAAGTGCTACACCTAAAGGACAAGAATCACCCTCATCTTGATAATAATTTGGATTATGTTGAATTTCAATTCCTCCAACAATCCTTGAATTAGGAATTAGGAAAGAAATTAACAAAAGAAAAAGAAAAAAGAAAAGAAAAGGAAGAAGAAAAAGAAAATACAGATTTAAACAATAATTCCCTCTAATTAATTTCTCAAGAAAATCCAATTCAGAATGTGAATATCTTTTAGAACATAAAAGTGTTGGAGAAGATGATCCTTTTTCTAGTTGAAACTATAAAATTTATGAGTATAAAAGAGGAATAAAAAAGTGGGAATAAGAAAAAAAAATTACTTGATAAGATGTTGAAACATAATGTTGTCCAAGGAGTGCTTGACCAAGATTAAGTGATGGAGTAATAATATCTTGTGGTAAACAAAAAATTTGACTCGTTGAGTAAGGAATTCGTTCCCATGTTCTTCTTGAAACAAATGATCCAGCCCATATTGGTGATAATTCCGTTGAAGGACGGAAACCATTTACATTGCTCAATAAAAGAACTTTAAATTTTTTTAATTAATTAAGAAAAAGGAGAAAAAAGAAAGGAAATGAAACCAAAGAGCCAAAGGATCTGCGCTCTCATGAGTTAGAATCAATATGAAAACGAGAGCGACTATTAATTTGAGTGATTAATATTTAAGCATTTTTTAAATTTTCAAATGTGAAAAGATTTCAAATATAATGGTAGTGATGAATCAAATATCAAGTCCAATCCAATATCTTAATTGCTTTAAATTCGTTAATTTAGGGTTTAATAGAATTCAAATTAATGCTATAATGAATTAATCAAGTAAATTATTTCATCCTCTTTAAATAAGCAAATAATTAACATGAAGGAGGTGTGTTTGGAAAAGTAAACATTTGAGGTTATTTGAAGTATTGAGATATTGAGATATTGAGAGTTAAAAATGAAGAAGTTTCATAAGAACATTTTGAGTACTTTGAGTTTCTTGCATTTTTTAAATAAATTATCCTTCAAACATTGATAAGAAGCTATTTAAATTAGAGTTTGAAAAAGAATAAGAATAAGAACTTTAACTTTGTAGAGAAGTTCAAAACTTGATCGAAGTTGTTCCCATTGAGCTAATTGTCCATTAACAATTGAAACATATTCAAAAAAATTGTAAGAAAAAGTAAAAAGAAATTAACCAAACTTTAAAGTCCATACAAGAGTTAAATCAGCTAAACATGAAAACAATTATAGGTCGAAGAAGTTTCCTATTGAGTTAGAATCAAAGAATTAAGGTTACATTTCGAATTACCAATCGAATCAGAGATTCTTAGATTCAATGGCTACAAAAAAAAAAAAGAAAAGAAAAAAGAAAAAAGAAATGAATTAAAAGTGAAATAAACCTGAAGTAAATAGAAAAGTGAATCGAATCATAGGATTGCAAAAGAATGGAATTGATGTTGAAGGAGGAGTAGGTCTGCTATTAAGTTATTAGTTAGCATGATGAATATTACTAAAGGGAAAGGAACAATGAGAAAAAAAACAAAAACCTCAAACGTCGCCATGTTTGTTATAACTAAAAATAATAATAAAAACATGGCGGTTTGGTTTCTTTTTTGACTTTTTGCATAAACTTTTATTTTTGCTTTTACTTTCCAATTGTTTCTTGATATAATAATATCATATTTGTTCATAAGATGATGTTTGAGAAGATGTTAGTTATTAGATTCTCAAGGAAAAAACCTTTCTTTTGATATATTTTGTTGATATATTTTGAACAAAATTGGGGAAAATGTTTGGTTGTTTTTTTTTTTTTCTGAAGATCTCGTAAAAGAAATGAAAAGAGATTCACTAATGAATAAATGAATCAGAAGAAGAAAGGATATTTGTTATAGTTTACTTTTTGATATTTTGTGTTATATTTTGTATTTTTTTTTAATGGAGTTTGAAAAATAAGAAAAATGGAAAAGAAATGTGGAATTGATTAATGAGTAATTGTTGAATCGAATTGTTTGGTGCAATTAAAAAATTGAAGAAAAACCATGATTTAAACTTTAAAAAATAACAATTTATTTTATAGAAAGAGAATCCTCCAATTGATCCAGAACTTTTGAAGGATCTTGAAGCTCAATCAATCCTTGTTTCTGAGAATTTAACACATTTAGTTGGAGGATTACATGCTCAACTCTATGCGGTAATATTATTTATTTCGTTTATTTCTTTGAATTTCTTGTTTTAATTTTTGATTTCCTCTCTTTTTTTCTTCAAAGATGTCAAAAGTTACTCTCCAATCTTGTGAAGCTTATGATTTATGTGCAACAAATATATCAGATACAGTAGATAAATGTGTGAGCTCAACAAGTTTGTTGATATCAAAAGCTGATCAACTCAATTCGGAGATGCCTCCAATTCATCAAATTGCAGCTCAAATGTATTTTCTTTTTTCTGATCTTCTCTTCTGCTTTTTTTTTTTTTCTTCTCTAATATTTTTTTCTAACAATTTTTTTTTTTCTGATTTATTTAGAAGAGAAATTAAAAAGACATTAGAAATTCTTGAGGAAGCATGTAAATAATAAAAACTGTATTTTTTTCCTAACAAATAAATCTAATCTTCAATAGTTTCTCTTTTTATTGATTTCAACTTTTTCAATTCCTCGCTTCAATTCAAAGATAAATAAATTAAAAGGAATTGCAAATTAAATTTCAAAATAATAATTTATCAATATAATACAACTTTTTTTAGGCAAAAGAACCAGAGGTGTGATGTCTCTCAAACCTCTCAATATTTTTCTTATTTAACAGAAAATAAGTGATCATTTTACCCCTTCCTTTAACTTCAACTTCTCCTCTGAGCTCAAAATTGAAGACATTCTTTAATCCTTCATAAACAGCTTCTGTAACTTGGATTTTACCACTAACTCCAGTTGATTCCTTTATAATGACAACAAAAATAAAAATATAAATAAATATTTAATATTCAATAAGATAAAATAAAATAAAAATAAAAATCAAGAAAAAATAATAAAAAAAAAATTACCATTCTTGAAGCAACATTAACAGTTAAACCCCAAATATCAAAAGCAAATTTTTTCTTTCCAATTACTCCAGCTACAAGAGGTCCAGTTTCTAAACCAATTCTTAAAGTGAAGTTTTGAGATAGATTCTTATTTAACTCTTCCATTTTAGCCATTAAAGCAAGTGCAAAGTCAGCAAGATTTAATAAATAATTATCTTCACTTTTTTCTCCTATTGTTCCGGTTGCTGCCATATAAGTATTTCCAACCATTTTAATTTTTTCAACTCCAAAATTGATACAAACTTGATCAAATTTTGTGACAATTTCATTCAAAATTCTCATTGAAGGGAGATCAAAATTTTCAAAATTTGAAATTGAACAAAATAAAACAGCAGTATTTTGGTGAGACTGAGCAATTGTTTGTTTTGGATTTTCTCTTAACCTTTTTTTTTTACAATTTAATTTAGTTTAGTTTTTTTTAAAAAAAAAATAATAAGTAAATAAGAAATTACTTCTCAACAACAGCTTTAGGAAGAAGATTTTGAAGGAATTTATTTGATTTTGCTTCCAAATCCTATTTTATTTATTTAATTTTAAAGGATTAAAGAAAAGTGAAGAAAAATAATTTAAATTGAAACCTCAATCATAAAACTATTTTGGACAACAACTCTTTTCATTAAATAATTTCTTCTAACAAACAAATCTATTCTTCTATGAACATGAAATACACAATATAAAACAATTAGCAATTGCAAAAGTGACTATAGATATATTTTTTGTTTTCATTTTTTTTTTTAGAAAAGAAAAAAAAAAAAGAGGAAGAGAAAAGATATGAAATAAATAATACTTCTCCATATATTTCTCGCATCACAGGCCAAAAACATGTAACAGCATAAATTTCAAAGGCAATACAAAGAACAGAAACTACAGAAAATATATACATTGATCTTAATCTAATAAATGCTGTACTTGTAACAATTGAAGTCAAAACTATTTTGAGAAAGAAATTAATCATAAAACAGAGATAAAATAAAATAAAATAAAAAAATGGTACCACATTTGTGAGCAAGAAAAAACACTTTTTCATTATATTCCTCTTCATAATTTCGAATTGATAACATGATTAAAGCCCAAAATGATGCCATAAAGAGCAAGAAGATAGAAAACATTGCCATAAATTGGAAATTATGGTATGAAAATCTTGAATGAATTTCATAAAGAGCAGATGAAAGTTGACGAGGGATTGGAAGATGGATCCAATATTTGAAAGAAGATAGAATCAAGAGTGGAATGATGAAACATAAATTGATAGATTGAGAAATAAACACTCCTTTCTCAGGAAAAGTACTCATAATAAAAGCTGCTTGACATGCTGTTGATAAAAATACAATGGTAATTGCAGCAAGAAGTTTACCTCCTAATTTTCTAACATATACAGATTGATATTCTTTTTCAACCTTTTTTGTTTTTTTTTCAAATTGGTTAAATAAAATAACAATTAATAAATTAATAAATAAATAAATAAATAAAAATAAATAAATAAATAAAATACCTCAGTATCATAAAAGGTCAATGTAACAAAATTAATTTGATCTGATGTTGTTGAGTAAACTTTCAAATGTTCTTCTCTCTCATTTCCATCTTTTTTCTTTTCTTCATGCTTTTCTGGAATGATTTCTGTTCTTAAAGGTGATGGTTTCATTTGAACTGCTTTTTCTTGGCTGGTTTCTTGATCTTGATCATGTTCTTTTTCCTTATCTTTTAAGTGATCAGGTTGACTTGTAGATTGGAATATTTCATTGATACTGGTTCCAGAAAATGAATGTCTTGATTCTTCTTTCACAAAAAGTGGGAATAAAGAAGGTCTTTTATCAGATTGACTGATAAGAGATTCCCTTTTTCCTACAGGTCCCTTTGATAATTGAATAGAGCTATGAATTCGACTCTTTGAACTTTGAAATTTTGATTTTATCCCACTAATTTCTTTATCCTCATCTTCATTAATCAGATGTTCAACAAAATAACTTTTTTTTTTTTTTTTTTTTTTAATAAAAAAAAAAAAAAAAGGAAAAAAAAAAAAAAAAAAATTACGTATTAGTTGTAATTTGAGGAGAATCCATTGTTACCACAGGTCCTTCAGAAAATTCACCCATATCTTGAATTTTCAAATAAGTTGCATGAGAAATATGAACCTAAGAATAAAAGATTGTTTAATTTTTTTTTTTGAAAATAAAAATAAATTAAAGAAGAAAATAATAATAATTGAACCCTTGAAGGATCACTAGTTTTTTCCATCATTGAAGCAATTGATACATCACCTCCCCAAACATCTTTTTTTATTTTATTTTATTTTTTTTTGGTCCATGAAATTCTGATTCAAAAAGAAAAGAAAAAGAAAGAAAAAGAAAAAGAAAAGAAAGAAAGGAAGGAAGAAAGTATACCATAAATTAATTTATCAAGTCCAATAAGGCCTGCCATAAGTTGACCTGAATGAATTCCAACTCTAATTTGTAAAGTTTGTGGAGAAGAATCAGCAATATCAACACTCATCTTTCTTTTAATCATTTCTAATCCAAGTTCAACAATTTTATATTCTTGATTTGTAGTTCCTCTTGGAACCCCTTTAATTTTTTTTTTTTTTTTTTCAAAAAAGAATTCAATATTGTTAATTCAATCAAATAAATAAATAAATAAATAAAAATTCAACCTGCACAAAGCATATAACAATCTCCAATAGTTTTAATTTTTTCTATTCCATCAACTTTATCAACAAGATTATCAAAATCCAGAAAAATTGAATTTAATAACCAAACTAAGGATTCGGCTGAAATTTTTGAAGAAAGGGATGTAAAACCAACAATATCAGCAAATAATATAGATACATTTGAGTGATGGTACATTAAACTGATTGTAATAATTAAAAAATTATTATTCAAAAGAATTATATTGAGATATTAAATTGAATTTCAAAAAATTAAAATTACCTTTGATGAAATCCACCTTGAAACATTTGATGTTTATCTAACCTTAAATCAGCCCAAACTTTTCTTGGTAAAATTGATAAAGCAATTTGATCAGAGATATCTCTTGCTTTTTGGAGCTAAAATGAGAGTAATACAATAAAGTTAATGGATGTCAATAAATAAAGAAAAAATTAAAAAATAATAATATAAATTTACCTTATCATGATGTTCAAGAATTAAACTATTTTTGAAAAATACTTTTCGGGTATAAGTTTCAACTTGAAAAGAATAATACAATCCAGAAATGTTTCCAATTAATGCAAAGAAAATTAAAATCAAAATTTCATCCCAACCATCAATAGTAAAGGAGTACTTATTTTTTTTTGAATTGAAAAATAATGAAATGAGAATAAGAAATGAAATGAATTTCATACTTGATCGTGTGCATGAAGTAATATAACTACAACTTTTGCAAAAATTTGAAGAGAACAAATCATAATTCCAATAGAACCCAATATTAAATGTGGTTGACAAATAGATGTGTAAATTAGAAAAGTGAATAAAAGTATCATGGCTAATGGATCAAAAACCTATTAATTATGAATCATTTATTTAGATGAAAAAAAAAAAAAAAAAAAATTCAAATATTAAAAAGATGAAAAAAATAATACTGCTCGAAGGAATATAACGGCTGCAAGAAGTAATCCAACTAAAGAGATGAAGACGGTGTGATAATGAAGTGGGAAAGTTAATCTTTGAAAAATGGCTGTTTTGGAGAAGAGAAAGGAAAGTATTCCGAAGATTGATCCTACAATATATAATACATAACTTTTTGGGATGGCATCCATTAATAATTTTTCAGTTAAAATTCCATAATATATTGCAAAAATTCCACAAGCAGAAGCAGCTTTATGAGTGAAAATATTTAATTTTTGTTTTCTTTTTTCTTTTATTTGAAAAAAAAAATACTGTGAAGATATAATCTTGACCAATTAGAACGGAATAATGGAGAAAAATAATTATAATACTCTTTTTCTTTTTCTTTTGTGAAAAAATCTCTCCAATTCTCTTTCTTCCTTTTTGGAGCCTAAAAAGAATTTTTTTTTTTTTTTTTTGAAAGAAAAACTAATTATTATTAATTTTACCTCATCTTGATTAAGTTCATGTCCAAAAACAAGAATTGTTTTATCTTGTTTATCTGCAGAACTTTTTCTAGGATCAAAATCATCTAATTCTGGTGGCCAGATAAATTTCATCTATGAAATTGAGTTTAATTATTTGAAGTAAGAAGGAATTATTATTTTGAAATAAACTCACCATATTTTGGAGTTGAAACTCCTCACCTTCAATAGCATCTGTTGAAAGTCTTCTTTTTGTCAAATCAAATCCAGCATAGGTTGTTGGTTGTTGGGATTTTTTTGTTTTTTTTAAAGAAGAGGATTGAGATTTTCTCAAAGATCCAGATCGAGCTAAATAATTAATGTATTATAAAATTTAAAAATCAATATAAATTGAAAATAAATGCATAAAAAAAAAAAAAGTTACTTGCAAAATTTACAAAGCGAGAGCTTAAAGTTAAACTTCTTATAAGAGGTTCATTATTTGAATTTAAATTTCCTTGACTTTTTCTTTCTTCTATAATTGGCTCTGTAGTTGGCTTGAAAGTATTTCCAAGTAAAAGAGTTTGAGAATTAATTGAAGTCTCTGATCCTTTCCTTAATTCTTCATCTCCAAGAGCTGAATCTACTGATGGTGTTTGACTTTCAGTTGAATCCTCAGATTTGGTTTTCACCTATTATAAACAAATATTCAAATATTCAAAATTTAAAAGTTTAAATATTTCAAAAAATATTACCATTACTCTCTTGAAGGTCCAACCTTGAATTCAAGTCAAAAGGAAATTAATGTAAGCTATTGTTTTCATTCAATGGTTAGTAATTTAATTATTAAAATGAAATTAAGAACATATTAAATTAAATGAATAACAGCAGTAATAAACAGGAAATTCCAAAAATTCATGTCAACGTAGTTCATCAAGAACTAACAATTCAATTCAATTCAATTCAATAATATTAAAGTTACAGTTTAAGTTTATAAGTCTTTGACTTATTTAATAAATATTCCCAGACTCAAAATAAATAAATAAATAAAATACAGTTTTTAATTTAACAAAAAACAAAATGACTAAAGTTCAATTTCAAAGTTTCCAATAATAGAATTGATAACATACAATTCTCATTCTCTTCCTATTCACTTCTTATTCTATTCATATTCAAATTATTGAGAGATATTATAAGGTATTGTAGTTATTGTAATTGACTTTGTTATTGCAATTAATTGAAACTTCATTCATTTCTTCCAATTCCACTCAATAATAATCATTTCTCCTCTAAAAACTTCAATTCCAATTCTATATTATCATATATTGATCAATTTTTTATGTCCCTTATATGTGAAATATAAGAACTATATGAGTTTTGGAGTGAGTTAAAGGTTGATATAATACATAATAGCGAACTGGAAGGGTTTCTCAATCTCATTAATTATTGAAACGCAAAAAAACGAATTGAAATCAAAAAAACGCCAAAAATCGACGTTTTTTTCGATTTTGTATCGTTTGATACGATTTTTTCCGTCGATTTTGGGCGTTGGTTCGATTATTTTTTGTTTTTTTCTAGTTTTGTTTTGTTTTTAATATATTGAAGGACGGAAAAGGAAAATAAATAAATCAATAAATCTCCGTTCAATGAAGAGTTCCCCAGAAACCAACAAATGAAACGAAAAAAAAAAAAAAAATGGCAAAGAAGGAAAAGAAAATAGAATCACTTTTCGAAAAGCTAAGGTTATGAAATTATAATGAAATTTAGAAGTTAAGTTATTGAGAAATTATGAGTAAGTCATTAGAGTTGAAGTTTTTTTTTTTTTTGTAAAAAATTAAAAAAAAAAAAAAATGGTGCCAGGAAAAAATGTTGAAAAAGGAAAAAATATTGGAATAACTCCAAAAAGAAAAAATAACCGTCAAAATAAAAAGGGAACATAAGAATTAGAAAACTATACTATTTTGTTCCCTTTTGAAAAATTTGTAATTCGAAAAATTCAAAAACTTAAAAGTTGCGCAGTTGGACCTCACTTATTGTAATTCGAAGTGAAGCAAAGACAATAATAACTCAATAAATAAAACACAGTTGTTTTCTTTTAATAAAACAATGGATTCATCAGAGTTCGATTCCAATTATGATGGTTTATTAGAAGATCATCAGAATCAGAGTTCGAACCAATTTCAAGAGTTGGATTTAAGATTTGAATTTAATGCTCCAAAGTGGATTGACTTTAATGAGGAGTTGGATTTGAATGAAAGTTATGATAGCTCGTGGTTTGATCAAGAACACCCTTCCCTTGAGTATTCAACTACAAGAGAACCAATTTCATTACTTGACCCTTTTGACTTATCGGAAGAGGAAGAAGAAGAAAATCAAGAATTTTTAAAAGTTTTTGAAAACGCTTTCAGTTTTTCAAAATTAAAAAGTAAACCTGAAACAAAGAAAATAGTAATTTTTATTTAATATTTATTTCCATACTTTCCTATATTCTGTTAATTCAAATTTTTTTCATGAATTGAATAAATATAGCAAGAAACTAATACTTCAGGAATAAATTCCCATTTAAAATCTTTATCGAAACCTCAAAGAACGAAAATTTATGAAGACAATGAACAAACAGGTTTGCTTTTTTATTTCTCAAAAAGTTAGTCTCATATATAAACCAATTTCAAAAAAAAAAAAAAAAAAAAATTGAACAGAAATTCATAAAACTCAACCAATCTCTCCAATCAAACCTAAAATTGTAAATAGTCAATGTAACAAAATAGAGCAATCCCAAAAGAAAGATTTCAAACAAAATAATTTTATGGTTCTTTTTATTTCTTTTTTTTTTTTTCTTTTTTTTCTTTTTTTTTCTTTTTTTTTCTGATTCAAATATTAAATCAATTCAGAATTTAAGTGCAAAGAAAACTTCTGAACCAAAAGTATGGGAGATTCAAAATAAGGAAAATCAAAATCTAGAGAGCTCAAAGAAGATCCTTTCTTTAATGAAAAGTTCAAAACAAGTTCAAGATGCAAGAACTCCTCATGAAATGAATAATTCCAAAGTCAATAATAATACAAGGATAAAAGCTGTATCAAATTTTTGTCCGAATGTTCCAGTTGCAAAAACAAATTGTGTACCCAGCTCAAAAGATTTAGATAAGGATCTTCGCCTTTTACTCGAAAATCATAACAACAAATTAAAGCAAAGAAATTTAAATAAAGTAAAGTAAAGTAAATTATATCAACTCTTTCTTTATTTTTTAAAAAATTAAGCGAGAGGTGCTAAATGTTGGAATGGAGAAAAAAGAAAAAGAAAAAAAATTAAAATTGGAATCCAATTGAATGTGAAAAAGAAACAAAAGAATAGAAAAAAGTTAATCACCTCCATAAGCTTCTGGTAATCTCTCAATACTGTATTTACGTTGTGTTATGTACATAATTGGAACTCCTGCAATTTTACGAATACGACGTTTTAAATCTTTATCACAAGTTGCAACAATATAACATTGATGCTTTATTTATTTATTTATTTATTTTTATTTTGAATTTAATTATGAAGTCAAATTATTATTTTATTGACTTTTAATCAGAAAAAAAAAAAAAAAAAAAAATGTACCTGTGTCACTCTTTGAACAAGACAGTCATCAGCATAAGTTCCTTTATGTGTACATGGTAATCTTTCAAAACGGGGATCTTTAGCTAATTTTAAAGCAACTCTGAATTTAGGGCCAAGTTTTTCTAACTCTGCCATTACACAATCAGTAATACAAGGGGTACCTAATATCAATTTTTATTTTATTTGTTTTCTGTTTCAAAAATAAATAAATAAATAATTAAATAATTACATTTTGCATACAAACAATCCATCATTGATTGTATTAAATCAAGTTTATTTTGAATTGAAAAATTAATAAAATTGGTATCAACTAAAATATGATAAGGAGGACCCAAAGAAGGATTATATTTAAAGAATAAATCGGATGCTGTTTGAGGTCTATAATTTTTTTAAAAGTTTTTTGAAGGTCCAAGAATTTTTTTTTTTTTAAAAAAATCAAAGTTTACGCTTGTTTAATTTCTTCTTTCTTCTTTTCTTCTTGTTTTTTCTTTTCCTTATCTTGATTTTCTTTTCTAATTTGTATTTTTCCATTATTTTTTGAAAAAAAAAGAATGTAAGAAAGAAAGAGAAAAAAATGAACATTCTATTATCTTTTGGACTAATCATACGCTTGACCATAGCGAATTTCTTTGTTTTCTTTGCTTTTCCCTAAAGAAAAAAAAAGGATTAGTAAAAGTCAAAAAGATTTCATTCCAAGATAACAAAACAAAATACAAAAAATGAAAAAGAAATAAACAATAAAAACAACAACTTAACAACACATTAAAACAACAATAAAGTTTACAACTATAACCTCAAACAAAAGAAAATCTCAAACAAATAATGTCAAATTGCAATCATTGACCACAGCAATTCCAAATGTTTTAAAAAATTCAACACAAAATAAATTCAAAAAAAAAAAACATAATAAATTGTTTTTTTAAAAAATATCTGCTTGTATTTAAGCTTGCATATTATAAGGTCAATGATTAAGAACATAATTAATTGAACAATAAAGAAAAGAAGGAAAGAAAGAAAGGGACACCATTGCCGCGTGTTTTTTTGAATTTTTTTTTTTTTTTTTTTTTTTTTTTTTTTGCCCTTTTTTTTTTTTTTTTTTTTTTTTTTTTGCGCCATTTTCTTTTTTTTTTGTAATTGAGAAGAAACATGGCGGATGTGAGGTTGGAATTGGATCGGAAAACAGAGGAGTTCATTGAATGTCTGAGACAGTTAAGAGTTATTATTGAGGACTTTCAACCACAGAGTGATCTTGTGTTAGAGAAGAAAATGTAATCATCTTATTCAATCCTTTTTTTTATTTCAATTTTCTTTTCTTTTTCTTTTTTTTTTTTTTTTTTTTTTTTTTTTTTTTTTTTTTTTTTTT
>Ga0209960_1002237_pt1 | contig 20077 bp, 11 predicted proteins | sample ThiBiot_500_plan_2_FD_183947 | JGI IMG/M metagenome (GOLD analysis project Ga0209960, IMG submission 183947) | Wastewater bioreactor microbial communities from Cape Town, South Africa - Thiocy_expt_500_plan (SPAdes) | ecosystem: Engineered > Bioreactor > Thiocyanate-remediating >...
CTACTCTGGAGACAAAAGAAATAAAGGAATAATTTTGAGATCTTCTCTGGAGCCGCTCCCAAATCCTCTCATGAGCGAATCGACCCAAAAATCTGCATCGATCCGGAGACTCTAATAGGAGATCTCCAGATTCGAACCCTGAATTATGAGACATTAGGTTCTGCCCGGCGATACCACTCCTTAATAGACTCTGGAATTTCAGGGTCATTGATAATTAAAGACCCCTCTCAGCTTTAAAGAAACCTTTTGAGAAACTGTTAACGTTAGCTTTATTCTTCAATTTCTCTCCAGTTGCATTACAACAAAACAAGATGGTAAATCTGTTTTTATCCCTTTTAACTCCTTTCGTGGATTTTTTTGTCGTCAAACTTCTGTTTGGAGCTAACTTAAAGTGTAGGCCAGTTTCATCTGCATTGAAGATATCTTCTGCTTTATAGTTTTCTAATTTTCTAATTAGACTTTCTCATCCCTACAGAGTACCCTAGATATGATGTGGTTGAAAGCCTTGAAGCCATCCATTTGAGAAGTGAAATCCTTTCGTCATCACTCGTATCTTGATTCTCATCTTCGTTTTACTCGAGTAAATTAGAACATGTTCGCAGCACCCTCAACAGTGGAAATGAAAAACTATCTTTCAATAGCAAGTTATCGAAAAAGATTGGCCACAACTTGCAAACCATCCCTTCCTCCTCTCCCAATCACTTGAATGTACTCCTCAACATCTGAAGAGGTTGAATCATGAATTATAGTTTCAAATCCCTTACCATCAATTCCCAGTCCAAATGCTGAGGAGGCAAAAATTACCCTTAGGCATGAAAATGGATTTAAAATGGATTTTAAAACGCTTTGTTTGTATTTGCCCTGAGTGACGGGATGGTACATTGCAAAAAGCAAATTCTCATGAACATGAGGCTCTCTAAAGTAGCGACTCTCACAAAACTGAAAATGAAAAAAATCAAAATAGTAGCTATCTTTTCGATAGAATTTCAAAAAATTAGAGTTCGAGGAAACTTATCTTTTTCTAATTTCAATCTAGTTGCAATTTCCTCAAGTAATGGCCTAAATAAATTTTGTGGATACCACTTCCACTTCACTTACCCTAAAGAAAATATTTTGAGGAATGATAACTTTTTAATTTGGATATGGTCCGATTGAAAGTGGAGCAGCTTTGTGATCTCAATTCCTTGCTGAGCATACAAAGTCAACCAAAAGAGATAACAAAAACCTTTTTTAATAGCCATTAGGAAGTTGGACGAAACATCCATTTCTTTCTATTAAAAAAATAAAAGGAAGTCAACGAAATTATTTTTTCTATTTATTTCATTTTTGTTTTTGTTGTTTTTTTATTATTAATAGTATCATGATTTTTTGCTATCAAAATGGATAGCAGAGTCCAAATTTTTTAATTGTGTTTCAACCAATCAACACCAAATCTTTTTACAGCAGCGTCAGTGAGATCCTTTCGATCATCTGGATGAGCTAAAGAAATCAAAAGTTTGGCTCTTTGACGAGTATTTTTTCCAAATACATTGACAATTCCATATTCTGTTGCAATATAATGAGCATGAGAACGAGTAGTGGTGACCTAACAATTTTTATTTATTTATTATTATTATTTTAATTTGTTGATTGGGTTTAGAAAAATATTACCCCAGCTCCAACTTTTAATGTATCAACAATTCTAGGTAATCCACTTGATGTTCTAGAAGGTAATGCAATTACAGGCTTTTATTTATTTGAAATTATTCATAGAACAAAATTTATTTAATGAAAATTAAATCCGAACCTTTCCTCCTGCACTTAATGCTGCACCTCTTTCGAAATCAACTTGACCTCCAGTTCCTGAATAAATGCTAGAACCAATTGAGTCTGCACAAATCTTAAAAAAAAAATTTTTTTTTTGAAAAGAGGAAGATGATCAGTAAAAAGAAAAAAGAAAAAAGAAAAAAAAAAAAAAAAGAAAGAAAAAAAAAAAAAAAAAAAAAAAAAAAAAAAAAAAATTACTTGTCCAGTTAAATCAACTTCAATAGCACAATTAATTGCAACAACTTTAGGATTCATTTTAATCATGGATGGATCATTAACAAATTCTGTTGAACAAAGTTGAACAAGTGGATTATCATCAACAAAGTTAAAAAGTCTCTTTGATCCCATTAAAAATGATCCAATAATATGCCCAGCTCGAAGTCTTTTGTATTTGTTAGTAATAACACCTAATTAATTCATTCATTCATTAAGAAATTGATATCCTTTTGAAGGAAATAAAAAAAAAATAGAAAAAAAAAGAAAATAGAAAAAAAACCTTTTTCAACAAGATCAATAACTCCTTCTGAAAACATTTCAGTATGAATTCCAAGATCTTTACGATCAAATAAACAAGCAAGAGTAGCATCTGGAATTGCTCCAATACCCATTTGAAGAGTTGAACCATCTTCAATCAAAGTCGCAATTGCTTCTCCGATTTTTTTCATGTGATCTCCTTTTTCAGCTTGAACTAATTCATGTAAAGGTTCATCCTATTTATTGAATTAATTATTTTGATTTGTTTTTTTTTTTTGAATCTTACTTTTTCAACAAGGTAATCAATATGAGAAATATGGATGATTCCTTCTCCATGAGTACGAGGCATATGTTTATTGACCTATTTTATTCACAAAATTAAAAATGAAATAATAGAAGAAATTTTGTATTTGTAAAAAAAAAAAAAGAAATTACTTGAGCAACAACAATTTTTGCATTATTAACAGCAGCAATTGAAACATCAACTGAAATACCAAGTGTACAATATCCATGTTTATCTGGAGGAGAGACCATAACAAAGGCAACATCTAATGGTAAAGGTCCTCTGAAAAGTTTTGGGACATCACTCAAGAAAACAGGGATAAAATCAGCACGATTTTCCTTGACTGCTGTACGTTGATCTTTTCCAAGGAAGAAGTTATTTGATCTAAATGTTCCAATAGCTTCTTTTGTATTATAAAATGCTCTTCCTTCTGTATGGATTGAGCAACATTCAACATCTTTAACCTAAAGAGAAAGAAGAAATAAAAGAAGAAAGAAAGAAAAATTGATTATTTGATTATTTACCATATGAAAGAAGTAAAAGTAAAAGTAAAAGTAAAAAGTAAAAAGTAAAAAAAATACTTTTCCTACTAATGTTTTAAGTGCTGAATTAAGATGTAATGGAAATGCAGCAGCTGAATGAAAGAAGAGTCGACTAAAAACAAAAAGAGATTCAGATTGGATAATTGTTTTTATTGATATACGAAAATAAATCAATAAAACTTACTCTCCACTTTTAACACATTGAACAGCTTCTTCTGCTGTAACAACCTTAGGTTGAGCTATAATATTATATTAAAGTTTATTTGAAACATTGATTTATTTGTTCAATTAGTAATTGATTATACCTTGAATAGGATTTTGAGGTCCAACTTCAGTCAACATTCTTACCCCTCTGAAAACAGGGAAGATATTCTTTCTTGATAGCTTCAACATTCTCTCTCTCTCTCTCTTGACAAATCTATTACATTTTGCAATTGTTAATAAATAAAAGAAAATAAAATAAACTAATTATTAGTTGAAATAATGCAATAATTATTCATTTTTAAAGCTTTGAATTTTGAAAAAATTCCATAAATAAACAAAGAAAGAAAAAGAGGAATGATCCCAAATCTTTTCATTTTTTCAAGTTTTTTTCCAAAACAATATATTGTTATTCTATTTATACAAATTTTAAAAGAATTTTTTCAAGAGAATAGAAAGATCTTTGTTGTTTGAAAGAAAAATAAGAATTGAATTGAAGATTTTTGATGATTTTTTTTTTTTGAAAAAATTTGGACGAAAAGAAAACCAAAAACTAAAAAAAAAAACAAAAAAAATTTTTTTTTTTTATGAGATTGGAGCTTTTTCTTTTTTTCCTATCAAAAACTTTTTCTCAATCAATTGAATTTCTCAAATGAATGAATATTATTTTTTTGTAAAAAGAAGTGAAGAGAGAACATTGAAATAATCATGTCAAAGTTCGAAGTTTTGTTTTTGTTAGATTTTTGAGTTTGTTTTTTGAAAGTTTATTTTTTTGATTTTGAATTTTATTATAAAAACTTTTTTTTTTTTATCACAATCTATTCCCCGAGAATGAAGTAAAGGAAAAACTTGATTGTAATTGATTGCCTCGACTCAAACTGAAATCAAAAGAGACTCTTATTCACTTTGTAAATAGATAAACAAAGATCTTTCTAAAGTTGGGTTTCAATCTTACAAATATTTTAGATTTTTACCTCCAAAATATATCTTCTAAAACTTTGAAGCTAAGGTTGAACAAGTTGTACTTTTCAAATAAACATCGAAGATAATCATCCTCACTTTTCACTTGTGAATCCAATTTTTTTTAAAAAATTAGAGGCTCCAACTATAAATAAATAAAAAAAATCAAAATCAAAAGAAGAAATTTATTTATAAGAACGAATATCCATTAGTGTTGAAGAAGATATGTAAATGACTCTACTCGACTTGAATGTATCAAATCAATCATATATATTGAGAGTCTGAAGTTTTTTATTCATTCAAACAAGTATTGAGTCGAATTCATGCCAATCTCTTATGACATCATAACTAATTCCAATAACAAAAGCAAAGCAATGCAAATCAATCAATAACCAGATTCACTTCCTTCTTCTTACACTGATTCTTATTTTAAAGCTCATACTCAATACATTCATATATTCTTATATTTCTTTCTCGTTTTTATTTTGTATTTTATATTTTATTTTTATTTTTGAATAATTTTTGAAATAGTTTTTTTTTTTGTGAAAAAGAAATTCATGTTTAATAATAATTGTGATTATAATGTTTTGAGAAGTGTAAATAAAAAGTGAATTTTGAATTATTGTTAGAGTTGTATTATTTTGTTTTGTTTCAAGCAATTTATTATGATTATGTTTTTTATTTTTTAAAAAAATTGAATTTAAATTTGAAGAATTGGTTAATTAATTCAAATAAACAAAAATAAAGGTGATGCATATTAATTTTTCTTTTTCTTTGTATAACTTTTAGATTCATAAAGAAACTAGAAATAAAGGAATTCTCAATATCATTGAAGCACGACTTATAACTTTGAACCTTCAATAACTCATATCATAAAGAAAGAAAAAGAAAAGAAAATGGGAGGAGCAGAAGACGTTCCTGCACTAAACAAAGATTTGACAGGGTAAACCTTTCTTGTTCTTCTTTATTTTCTTACTTCAACGAATACCAAAATAAAATTCAAATATAGTTCTACTCTCGTAATGGAAGAAGAAGAAAAAGCTGTTGGAGATATGAAAAATTCAATGTTTGGCTGGATTGATGCATCTGTGTTAGACAATCAAGCCGTATTATTTTATTTATTTTTCTTTCCTTTCTTTCCTTTCTTTTAATTCTAAAGTTGATTGAATCAATATAATTCTAACTATTAGGGTTTATATTATGCAAAAGGAGAAGTTTATATTCATCCAACTTCATTAGTTAAAGATCAAATATCAGGATATCTTTCAATATTCGAACAAAATGTTTTTTTTTTTTTTTTTTTTTTTTTTTTCAGAATAATAATTCTTGAAGTAAAAAACATTGAATCACAAACAATTTTTTAAAAAAGGGAAAAGTTGTCATTCTTTGGACTCCTAAATCAGCTGTAGAAGAAAAGAATGAATATGTTACAATTCAACCATTACCAACAGAAAATCAAGGAATGAGGAGAAGTTCAGAGCATCTAGTTCAAAAAGGTATTAATTTGAATTTTTTTTCAAATATAACAAATTTTCAAAAAAAAAATAAAAAAAATAAAAAGAAACAGATAAAGCAAAACTCATCCTAACAAAACTTATCGAAGGTCCCACTGATATTGCATTTAAATATACAATCAAAGTCACTGTTGATGATATTCATTCAATTAAAAGATATATTCCAAGTATTGGATATTCATACATCATCATAAATACCAAAGAAGGGATTTCATTATCCCCCTTTTATTTCCATCAAGGAGGAATTAGAGATTTTTTTAGTGTCCTTTCTCGTTTTGCAATTTTGACTCGGTAAAAAAAATTATCATTTTCATTATATTCACAATGTTCATCATTTTCATTAATTAATAGTTCAAATGCGGATTCAAATATCTTACTTGTCAACGATCAAACAAACCGACTTTCAAGGACATTAAGTAAACTACAATTATCTACGACTGATATTAATGAAGAAGAAGTCATTCAAGTTTTTTTCAATTTTTTTTTTTCTTTTTCGTTTTTAATTTTTTTCTAAAGGCTGTAAAAAATGTGTCATATTCTTTTCTTGAAAACTTTGCTAAAGTTACACAATTAGCAAGAGATGTTTCAAGTAATCATCTTTCTTTCTTTCTTTCTATTTATTACTCTTTCCTTAATAATAAGGAATATAATGAATCATTATAGGTACGATATTTGAACCAAAATCTCAAACTCATACTTCAACTCATCATCATCAAAACCAAAAATCTGATGTCAAAAAAATGATTGATGATTTTAATCCAGGTTTAAAAAAAGGAAATTCAACAAAACAATTTCTTGATCGACCTCAAGAAACAGATACAACTTTGGGAACTTTTGAAATTTTGAGTGTTCAATTTTTTTTTTTCTTGCTTTCCTTTTCATCAATAATTTCTTGTATTTTATTTGAGATTTTAAAATAAACATTTTTAATATTTTTAGACCGAAAAAACTTTACCTGTTGAAGAAGCAGTTCGAAGAAATCATTTGAATGAAGAAAGATGGAAAGCTCATTTTTCACCAGAAGGAGTAATCCTTGATGTTGATAAACTTAAAAGAGAAATTTATCTTGGGGTATGTTTTTTATTATTTTCTTTGTTTTCGATAAAAAATTCATAAATTTATAAAGGGAATTGAACCTTCGATTCGACCTGAAGTTTGGAAATTCCTTCTTGGGTATTATCCTTTTAATTCAACAGAAAAAGAAAGAGCAAAAATTAGAGAACAGAAAAAGTACTATTTTATTTTATTTTATTTTATTTCAACAACACAAAAGAAACAAAAACCAATCTATAATCAACAAAAAGGGAAGCATATCAACTACTTAAACTTCAATGGACAAGTATTCAACCTGAACAAGAGAGATTTTTCTCAAAATTCCGTGAAAGAAAGCACAGAATTGGTTTTTTCATTATATATAACAAAATAAACTCAACTAAAATTTTATTTTTATAGATAAAGATGTTGTTAGAACAGATAGAGCACTTGAAGTTTTTTTGGGAGACGATAGTCCATTGCTCAAAAGTTTAAATGATATCCTTGTCACATATACTTTTTATAATTTCGATTTAGGTAAATGAAAAAAAAATTTTTTTCAAAAAATAAACTCATGATATCCTTTATTTATTTATTTTAAAAAAAAGGATATGTCCAAGGAATGAATGACCTTCTTTCACCAATTCTCTTAAATATCCCAAATGAAGATGAAGCTTTTTGGTGCTTCGCAGGATATATGGAAACAATGGTTTGAATTTTTTATTTTTATTTTTATTTTTATTTTTATTTTTATATCTTTTCCTTTTTAAAAAAAGAAAATTTTCTTTTTTTTTAGAGACATAATTTTGATAAAGATCAACATGGAATGCATCATCAATTATTAAATTTAAAAACTGTTTTGCAAGTATTAGATCCAGAACTTTATCATTATTTTGGTTCTTTTTTTTTAAAAAAAAAAACAATTTTTCTTACTAATTGATTATATTTTAGAAAAACATGATTGTTTGAACCTCTTCTTTTGCTTTAGATGGTTATTGATCAATTTTAAGAGAGAATTTCCATTAGAAGATGTTATGGTACTTTGGGAGGTTTAATTCTTTTTTTTTTTTCTCATCTCTTTCTCTTTCTTTTTTATTTTATTTTATGTATAATGACTTTTTTTTTTTATTAATTTAATCCATAGGTTTTGTGGGCAAATCCTTATTCTCCTCATTTCCATCTCTTCTTTTGTGTTGCAATCTTACAACAACAAAAGAGACACATAATCTCAAAAAAAATGGAATTTGATGATATTTTGAAATTTGTAAATGAACTATCCATGCAAATTGATTTGACGAGAACATTAAAAGAAGCTGAGGTTTTCTTTTCTTTTTGTTGTTTTTTTTTTTTTTTTTCAAAAAAAAAATTCACTTCTTTCTTTTCTTCAGATTCTTATTTTCAAATTCTCCCAAACTTCAAATCTGGAGGACTTGAAAGCAATAGAGTAATTCTACATAACAAGAAGAAGAAAAAACAGGCTGTTCAAACTCAATATTTTTGTGAATAAATTATTTTCTTTCTTATCACAAGTTTTCCAAAATAAAAATGAATACCACAAGATTTAAAGTGATTTATTCTTTTGTTCTATTATCTCAATGAATTGCAATACTTGAATTTCCGCAAACAATTATATCTTGGGTTTTGGGATCAACTGCAATACTTGTGGGATAATTCACCCCACTTCTGAACGAGTTGATAAAAGTTCCCTCTGAATTGAATACATGGATTGTGTGACTGTTATAATTACAAACAAGAATATTGTCACTCAAATCAACACATATCCCTCTTGGATAAATTTGACCAGATGTATTTGATGGTGTTGAAATATATTTTTCTTCAAGATCAAAAATTTGGATTCTATAATTATTCTGATCACTAACAATAATATTTCCTTTTGAATTAACTGCTACTCCAACTGGATAATTAAATTGACCATTTCCATTTCCTTGTGATCCAAATTTTAAAATAAAATTTCCTTCTGAATCAAATATTTGAATTCGATGATTGTTAAAATCACAAACATGAATATTATCATTTAAATCAACACATATTTCCTCTGGATTCTGAAATTGTCCATTTCCATTTCCCTGAGATCCAAATTTTGAAATAAATTGTCCTTTTGAATTAAATACTTGAATTCGATGGTTATTTTTATCACAAACAAGAATGTTTCCTTCTGAATTAACAGTTATTCCAGATGGATTATTAAATTGACCATCACCATTCCCATTTGTTCCAAATGTTGAAATAAATTTTCCTTCTGAATCAAATATTTGAATTCTATGATAGTTATTATCACAAATAAAAATATTTCCTTCCATGTTGACAGTTATTCCCTGGAAGGAACCATTATTATTATGGTATCCATAATATTTTTGTCCTTGTAATTGGAAAGTTAATTTGCATTGGCTATAACCTCTATTGTTTGCATAAACTCTTGGTGTGAATTTTAAAACTTGAATATGAAATGGAGATGTAGGAAGCTCTACTCCATTGTACGCAACAAATATTGAATGTTTTCCTTCTTCTTTCATATTCGTCTTAACTCGATACTTACCATTATGAAAATCTGACATTTTGAACTCAGCATTTTTTGACTTTCCTTCAAATTGAACTGTGAAGTTCTTACTCTTCCCTCCTTTTTTCATTTGATTCCCATCTGATGTATATGTTATAATATCAAACCAAAATTCTTTGTTTTGATAGATTGTTTGGTTTTTATTTCTTGAAATTAAACATTTCTCAGCCAAAATATCATCTGAATCTATTATTCCAATATTTGAAATATTTGAATAAAGTGATTGTCCTTCCTTCTCATTCATCAGAAAGTCAATAAAAGAACTATGACATGGTTCAATCTTCCATTTGTTTTTTGATAAATAATCCAATCTTGATTGATACAACTTCTTCATTGATAACAACCGCACATCACTTTGATTTGATAAATAAAGTGAATTTTCAATCATTTTGCATGTTCCAGTAATACTTTCAATTCCAAATTTCAATTCTTCTTTTTGAAGTTCTAATTCTTTCTTTTTATATTTCTCAATTTCATCTAATTTACTTAACAACTCTTTTTCTTTTTCAATCAATTTAATCCTAATTTTTTTGAAAAGTTGATTGATTTGAGCTTGGGTTGTTGTTGAATTGATTTCAAGTTGTTTGATTATTTCTTCACATTTATTGATTCCTTTAATTAATTCTTTTTCTCTGGGTTTCACCTATTATAATTAATTGATTATTGAATATGGACTGAACGAAACAATAAATAAATAAACATCAATAAATCCTTCACCTTATTAATTAAATTCCTTAAGGATTGTTTTTCACTTTCAATAACTCTTGGCAAAGTTGATATTTTGTGTGATGGGTGTTTTGCAACACATAATGAACAAATTGGTCCTTGACATTCATCACAATATAATTCCAATTCTTTTTGTTCATGTATTGGACAACAAGTTTGAGGATTTGCTTTTGGAATTGATACACCTTGTTTTGGTTTCTTAATTTCTTTAATTGAAGCTATTTGATGGTGTTTTGAGGTTTTCATTGTTTGGTGGGCTTTGGTACATGCTTCACAAAAATGATCTTGACAATCTATACAATAATGAGTTGCATCATTTCCTTCAACTACACAAACTAATTTTTGATTCTTTTGAGGACCTGAATTTTTCAAGGAGTTATAGATATTGATAGAATCAAGAAGAAATGGATCAGTCGATAACATTGCTAGTTGTTCTTTAGATTTTGATTGAAAAGAAGTTCTACAAATTGGGCATCTCAATTCTGTATTTGAATGATTTCTTTCAATATAAATCTTTAAGCAATCGAAACAAAATGAATGAAGACATCTAAGTGTTTTTGGTTCTTGATAAATGTCCTTACATAATGGACATTCTAAGTTCAACTTTGTTGCTGCTTTATCATTAAAAAAAATAAAATAAAAATAAAAAATCAAATTAAAATTAAAATAAGAAGAATAAGAATGAGAAAAATGTAAGCTTACACATTTGATCCACAAGAAACAAGTTGGTTCTAACTCCGATGGAAGTACAAAATTAGCTGAAGCAAAGATCTAATTTGAAAAAATGATTTTATTTATTTGAAATCTTCACAAACTCGGTTTTCCACGAGATGTCTGAATATTTTAGCAATAGAACTCAGCTCCCATTTCCCATTGAAAAATCTCTTGTTGTAATTGTGATCTGAATTGTCAATTATAAGTTTTGAACAAAAAATGAATTCAAAAAATTTTTTCAAGTTTTTCTCATGAGCAACAGTACCATTTCAAGAGAATTGAATCAATTTTCATTGCAAAAAATTATATTGATCTTTCCAATCCATCTCAGTTGATAGCAAGTTCATCAATTGAATTCATCAGGTTGATAGTTCATTTGAGTTATTCGATCTCTTTTTTTTTAGATTACATCGTTTCTTATTGCTACTCACAAAATCAAAATCCAACAAAAATAACAATTTTAAATTTGAAATGATTTATTCAGTTGGACTATTCTCTCAATGAATTGCAACATTCAAATTTCCGTAAACAATTATATCTTGGGTTTGGGGATCAACTGCAATACCTGTGGGATAGCTCACCTCACTTCCAAAAGAGTTGGTAAAAGTTCCTTCCGAATTGAATACATGGATTGTGCAATTGTTATAATTACAAACAAGAATATTGTCACTTAAATCAACACATATTCCTCTTACATAAATTTGACCATATGTATTTGATGGTGTTGAAATATATTCCCTTTCTGAATTAAACATTTGGATTCTATAATTATTCTGATCACTAACAATAATATTTCCTTTTGAATTAACTGCTACTCCAATTGGATAATTAAATTGATCATTTCCATTTCCTTGTGATCCAAATTTTGAAATAAAATTTCCTTCTGAATCAAATATTTGAATTCTATTGTTGCCTGAATCACAAACATAAATATTATCATTTAAATCAACACATATTCCTTCTGGATTCTGAAATTGTCCATTTCCATTTCCCTGAGATCCAAATTTTGAAATAAATTGTCCTTTTGAATTAAATACTTGAACCCTCTGGTTATTTTTATCACAAACGAGAATATTTCCTTCTGAATTAGTAGCTATCCCAGATGGACTATTGAATTGACCATTTCCATTTCCATTTGATCCAAAGTTTGAAATAAAATTTCCTTTTGAATCAAATATTTGAATTATATTAGAGTTATAATCACAAATAAAGATATTCCCTTCCATGTTGACAGTTATTCCTTGATAGTAACCATGATGTCCATAATTGTAGTGATATGCATTAGCATTTTGTAATTGGAAAGTTAATTTGCATTGACCATTATTTACATAAACTCTTGGTATTAATTTTAAAACTTGAATATGAAATGGAGATGAAGGAAGCTCGACTCCATTAAATCGAACAAAGATTGAATGTTTTCCTTCTTCTTTCATTTTCATCTTGACTCGATACTGGCCGTTATAGAAATCTGACATTTTACACTCAACATTCTCTGACTTTCCTTCAAATTGAACTGTAAAATTCTTACTCTTCCCTCCTTTTTTCATTTCATTCCCATCACATGTGTATGTTGCAATATCAAACCAAAATTCTTTGTTTTGATAGATTGTTTGGTTTTCATTTCTTGAAATTAGGCATTTATCAGCTGAAATGTCATCTGAATCTATTATTCCAATATTTGAAATATTTGAATAAAGTGATTGCCCTTCATTCTCATTCATCAGAAAGTCAATAAAAGAACTATGACATGGTTCAATCTTCCATTTGTTTTTTGATAAATAATCCAATCTTGCATGATACAACTTCCTCATTGATAACAACCGCACATCACTTTGATTTGATAAATAAAGTGAATTCTCGATCATTTTGCATGTTCCAGTAATACTCTCAATTCCAAATTTCAATTCCTCTTTTTGAAGTTCTAATTCTTTCTTTTTATATTTCTCAATTGTATCTAATTTACTTAACAATTCTTTTTCTTTTTCAATCAATTTAATCCTAATTTTTTTGAAAAGTTGATTGATTTGAGCTTGGGTTGTTGTTGAATTGATTTCAAGTTGTTTGATTATTTCTTCACATTTATTGATTCCTTTAATCAATTCTTCTTCTCTGGGTTTTACCTATTATAATAATTAATTAGTGATATGGAGTTCCATATATAAACAAAAAAAGGAAAAAAAAAAAAAAAAAAAAGAAAAAAAAAAAAAAAAAAAATCCTTCACCTTATCAATTAATTTAATTAGCAATTGTTTTTCATTTTCAATAATTCTGGGCAAAGCCGAAATTTTGTGTGATGGATGATCTATAACACATATTGAACAAATTGGTCCTTTACATTCATCACAATATAATTCCAATTCTTTTTGTTCATGTATTGGACAACAAACTTGAGGATTTGTTTTTGGAATTGATTCACCTTGTTTTGGTTTCTTAATTTCTTTAATTGAAGCTATTTGATGATGTTTTGAGGTTTTCATTGTTTGATGAGCTTTGGTGCATGCTTCACAAAAATGATCTTGACAATCTATACAATAATGAGTTGCATCATTTCCTTCAACAACACAAACTAATTTTTGATTCTTTTGAGGACCTGAATTTTTCAAGGAGTTATAAATATTGATAAAATCAAGAAGAAATGAATCAGTTGATAAATTTGCTAGTTGTTCTTGAGATTCCATTTGAAAAGAAGTTCTACAAATTGGGCATCTCAATTCTGTATTTGAATGATTTCTTTCAATATAAATCTTTAAGCAATCAGAACAAAATGAATGAAGACATCCAAGTGTTTTTGGTTCTTGATAAATGTCCTTACATAATGGACATTCTAAATCCAAGTTACTCGTTGCTATTATTTTTTTTTCAAAAAAAAAAAAAAAATTGAAAAAAAGGGAATCTCAAAAAAAAAAAGGAAAGGCTACACATTTGATCTCCAAGAGCAAGTTCTAACCCAATGTATGGACAAAATTGAAAGCACAAATTGAAGTTGAAGCAAAGATCTAGTTCTAAATATATTAAATTTTTGTCTTATTGATGGCTTTTTTCAATCAATTTCCTTTAATTTTTTTTCTCGTCTTAGAATTGGATATTGATGTTGTGAATAAAACAACTTAGTTATTGTTGAAATAGTTAATGAATGAAGTTGTTTGATTCACAATTTATATAATCTCACAAACTCGATTTTTGCACAGCTGAGCTCGTGTTCGTTTGAAAAAGGAGAGATCTCATAACAGAAGAACTAAAAGGAGAGATCTAATAACAACTAAGCATGGAAAAGAAGAGCCCTCATTGATCGTTGAAAGAAAGAAATCTCTTGTTGGGCATGTAATCCGAATTGTGGCAATTATAAGCTCTTCACAAAAATGAGTTCAAAAAAATGAAATCAAAGTATTGATCACCATTGAATTAACTTTCATTCACAAAAAGTGGGCAAAAAATTGCAATTAATCTCCCATTACATCTCAGTTGATAAGAATTTCATTCGTTGAATAAATCAATTGAATTCATCAGCTTGGCTGTAATTTCATTCAATGATTAATTGTAATTTTTGAGATTGAGTTATCAGTCCTCCAACCAATTGGTTATTCGATCTCTCTTTTCATATTATCTCGTTCCACTCTCTCTCTCTCTTGATGAATAAACAATTATTATTTTATCAGCCAAAGATAAATTGTAGTGAACTATCCTGAGGATAATTAGAGTTCCATTATAACTTCTATCAAAGGCAATGAATATATCAATTAATTGAAACAGGTTTTCCTATTTTCCGCCATGTTTTTTGTTTTCTTCTTTTTGTTGAAAGAAAGTTCTGGAATAAATATCACGTGAGATATTGGCAGCGGCAAAAAGGAAGAAAAAAGTTTTGCCCACCAAAAAAAATAGGTTTCCTTCTTTCTTCCTTCTCAACTATAAAAACCCTTCTTGTTTCAACAGTTCAATAATTCAAGTTTATTACATTTTAACTTTTATTTTTTATTGTATAATAACTCTTCGTTTCAATACTTAGTTTGATATATTTTTTTTATTTGTTTGTAATTGATATTTTAGTCAGATATTCGGTATTTTTTTTTTTTTTTTTTTTTTTTTGAATTTTGACTGGGGACTGAGATTTTAATACTTCCCAGCTTTTATTTTATGAATTATTTATTTTATTGATGAACTTTCTCTTATTGTTCTTTATTGTTCTTTATTGTTCTTGAACTTTCTATGTTCTCTTTGTTTTGCTTTGTGTTTTTGTTGTTTAGTATTAAGATTTCGAATTACAAATTAGAAAAAAAATTATTTAAATTCAAAAAATATTATTTTTCTTTTTGCCAAACTTATTTTAATTCTGAATTTTATCAATAGAAATGGCTCGTCGTAGTACTTCATCTGCATCACGCCCTGCTCCTCGTCCAAGTACCTTTTATTTTCTTATCTCTTTTATTTTCTTTATTTTATTTTTTATTAATTGATGAAATTTTTTAGGCTCACAACCAAGTCGTTCACATAGCACTCAATCTCAACCTCAACAAGCATCTAGAACTCCACCACCACCTCCTCCAACAACTCATCAATCACAACAACCAGCTATGATACAACCACAATCTCAATCACCAGGTTTACTTGGACAAATGGCTGCAACTGCTGGAGGAGTTGCTATTGTAATTTTTTTTTTCATTTGAACTTACATCAAAATCATTAAAACAATCTAAAAATCTCAAAATCTAAAAATAATAAAACTATAGGGTCACACAATTGGTCATGCTATTACAGGTGCTTTCAGTGGAGGATCTTCAAGTGCCCCACAAGAATCTCAAGAACAACAATACCAACAACCTTATCAACAACAATATCAACAACAACCTCAAGTAACTTTTATTTCTTTTTTTATTCCTCAATAATTTTGATTTCAATTTACTTATTTTACCTTCCTTCGATCATAGCAATATTGTAACATTGAAATGGAAAACTTCATGAGATGTTCTGACAATCATCAATATGATTTAACTATGTGTCAAAATTATCTAGATGCCTTTAAACAATGTAAAGCCAGTTATGGAATTTAAATATTAAATAAATGAAATCTAACAAATGTTTCTTCGTTTTCTTTGATTTTTATTTGATCTCAAACTTATCCTTATCCTTAATTGTTATCATCCACTATCATCTTGCTTCTTCATTGGTAAGGAATTTACAATTTCCGATTTCCCACAGTCGGACATTCATCCCCAGAATGAAAGAAAATATTAATGAAACCAAAAAAATTTTTTTTTAAAAAAGAGAGAGTATAAAACAAGAGACTATTTTACTCTCTGACTTTCTTTCAAAAAGTTACTTCCTTACTCATTTCCACTTGGATTGAAACGTCATACTATTGAACAAAAAAAAAATTAGTTTTGTCTCCTCCCCTTAAAAATTGAAAAGTAAATTATTTTATTTATTTTTGAAAAATAGTTTTCTTATTACTCTTGTTATTTTTTTAAACTTTTTTTAAAAAAGAGGACCAACTAAACTAAAGCGAAGAATGAAATGTTTCAAAGGTGAGAAAAAAGAAAGAAGAGAAAAAAAAAATTTTCTTCAACTCCGAATGAAATTCGGTGGGAAAAAAACAAAAAAAGGAAAAAGAGAAAGGAAAAAAGTAAATAATTCCTCTCCTCAAAAAAAAATTATAAAAATTATAAAAAAACTTATATATCAATCACTTTTTTCTATTCCAATTTTTATAAAATCAATAGTAACATCATTCATAAAATCATTAGATCCAAGAAAGATCGATATTATAAAACTTCAATAGTATTATTTTTTTTAGTTTTGAGAATAAGAAAATGAAAAGGAATGAAAAATAAACAAATAAAAACCAAAGGAATGAAAACAAAAAAAATGAAAAATATTGAAAAATACAAAGGAAGAATGAATGAATTGAAAGAATTTTTTGAATAAATAACAATAAAAGACTAATAAATAATAACAATAAATAAAATAATAGGAGACGATATAATGCTTTCCTACGTTGAAGGAGGAGCAGCAATTGTCACACTTGCAGCTGCAAGTATCTTTGGACTTGCTTATGTCCACCAACGCAAATTAATATATATTCCTACTTTCCCACCAGTAATTTCTTTGTTTACTTATAAAAAAAAACTTTAAAACTTATTCTTTGAAATGATAAATTGTTGTATTTCAATGTTTGATATTGATATTTATTTTCTCTTTCTCTTTCTCTTTATTTAAAGGAATCAAGACAATATGTTTCTACACCAGATGAATTTGGAATGCATTTATATGAAAATTTAACGTTAAAAACAAAAGATGATATCAAATTACATGCATATTTAATAAAACAAGAAGGAGAATATTCAAAAAAGGCTCCAACAGTTATCTTTCTTCAGGTATGACTTTTTTTTTTTTTTCAATTTATTTATTATTTATTTATTTTACTGTGACAAAAAAAATTAACTTTTATTTCGATTTCTTTTCAATTAAATTCAAAGGCAAATGCAGGAAATATGGTTAGTTTCATTTTCATATTAGAATTAAAAAAAATTGACTTCAAATTAATCAATTTATTTAATTCCAATTAGGGACATCGGTTACCAATTGCTAGAGTCCTTTTTCAAAATCTTCGTTGTAATATCTTTATGTTATCTTATCGTGGATATGGATATAGTGAAGGAGAGCCTTCAGAACAAGGAATTCAAGTTGATACACAAGTTTTATTTATTTCCTTTGAATTAATCTTTCTTTTCTTTTATTATTTTCAAATTTAAAATCTTATCATTCTTTCCTCTTTCTTCCTTTAAAAGACTGCTCTGGATTTTCTTCTATCAAATGATCAACTCGACTCTTCAAAATTTATAGTATATGGTCAATCAATTGGTGGGGCTATTGCAATTGATTTAATTCAACGTAACCCAGATAAAGTGAATATTTATTTCTTTTTTTTTTCCTTTTTTTTTTTTTTTTCTTAAAAATTTTTTTTTTTTTTTTTTTTTTTTTTTTTTTTTACTTAAAAATGTATTTTTTCCTTTTTTTCTAGATTCAAGGATTAATTATCGAAAATACATTCTTAAGCATGGTTCGTTTTCTTTTTTTCTTCTTTATTTTTTTTACCTAACCCTTCTTTTCTCTTCCTCAATTTTATTTAAAACTTTCTAATAAAATTAAAATAGAGAAAATTAATTCCTCATGTCATACCAGTACTGAGTCCCTTCTCATTTCTTTGTACAGAAAAATGGGATAGCATACGGTCTATCCAAACAATTACCTGTCCAATTTTGTTTCTTTCTGGTGAACGAGATGAATTAATTCCTCCATATATGATGAAAGAATTATATGATAATGCCACCTCTTCAAAATCCAAAAAATTGGTAACTTTCCCAAATGGAGATCACAATGAAACCTGTCGTCAGCCTGGTTATTTTGATGCAATTTTTAATTTTTACAACCATGTATTTTCAGACGAGAAACATAAACTTTGAAGGAATTTTTAACAAATGTTGTATGTAAAAAAAAAGAAGAAAAAAAAAAGAAACGAAAAGTAAGAATAAAATAAGATTTGTGAAAAAAAAGAAAGGAAAAGAAATTAATTGCGATGTTTTGATGAAATACATTTATAAAAGAAGTAAAAAACATTTAATTCCAAAATACACTTTGATATAAAGAAGGATCAGTTAAAGGGAAAAGTAAATAAAAAAATAGTCCTAATCCTAATCCAAAAGTAATCCAAATGACTTTTTTGTTTTTTTTTTTTTTTTTTTTAAAAAAAAAAGAAAGAAAAATTGAAAAATTTTGAAAGAAAAGAAAGAAAAGAAAGAATTTAGTACGAATTGCTCGAGAAGGATACTCTGAAATTCTTTCAAAAGAGGGAAATCCCATAATATTGCAAAATGCATGACAAACTATTGGAGCAATTAAGTGTCCTTTATTTTTTTTTTTTCCTTCAGATTAGATAAGATTCAAAAAAAAAATTCTGATGATTAATAAGGAGTACCTGTTCTTAAAAAGAGGAAAGCTGAGTACCATCCAAAAACTGTTGTATAAAAAAATTGAAATAAACTCGTTAAAATAGCATTTTTGATAAGATCTTGATCTATTGTTTTTCCTTTCAAAACTGATCTTCTATATACATCCCTTACATGATGAAGATGTGCTATTAATTAATTAATTCATAATAATTAGTAAGTTAATTCTTCAATTGTAATTATCATAGTTCTAAATATGAGAATACCAATTCCAAAAAATAAAGGTGAAGCAAATATTAATGCAGGAAATGAAAATCCTGCTAAAAACATTAATGTTATAATACATCCTCGAAAAATAAATTCTTCAGTAATTGGTGCCTAAATTCAGAGTGATAATTTTATTCATTGATGAAAGAATGAAGAAAAATGAAAATAAAAAGAAATAAAAGAAATAAAAGAAATAAAAGAAACAAAAACAAAATTACCATAACATAATTTCTCCATCCAATCCAAGATTGAAAAGTTTCTATTACTTCTCTTTGAAATGAGAAATTAATTTGAAAAGGGAGTTCTTCTTCAAAATATGAAAGGACTACTGGTCCAAGAAATAAAGTGACTGTGAGAAGTAAAGGAAAGAAAATTGCATTTAAGAGTGATTCAAGTTTAGATCCAAGTATCAGACCTAACATATGCTATTGTTTTTTTTTATAAAAAAATCAAAAAAAGAAAATATTTATGCCAAAATGAAAAAAAAAAATAGTGAGTAATGAAAAAAATCAAAAAGGTTTCACTTACATAAGTATGAAAATTTTCCTTCATCTCTACAACAAAATATAAATATACTGGAGCTAATAAACATACAGCAGAGACTCCCAACATCCTTCTTTTAATTATAATTGGGTTATCTTTTGTTAAGTTCGCATTGTCCTATTTGTCATTGTAATTTTTGATCAAACAAAAAAAAAAAAAAAAAAAAAAAAAAAAAAAAAAAAAATCAGAATTGAGGAATAAGAGATTAATTATTGATTAAAGAAATCGGAATCAGAATCGGGGGAGTGAACTTACTTTGATATATAAAGAGAGGACAAAAGCCAGTGTGAGAACAAGGGAGTGGAAAATTGCTTCTGTTTTGCTCAACACAGCCGCCATGTTTGTTTCCATTTTTTCGATTTTTTCTTTTTTTCCCGGGCTTTTTTCCCCAACTTTTCTTTTTTGCAAAAAAAAAAAAAAAAATGGCAAAAAATGAAAAATGAAAAACTTTTTTTTTTTTTTTTTTTTTTTTTTTTTTTTTTTTTTTTTTTTTTTTT
>Ga0209960_1002240_pt1 | contig 20053 bp, 16 predicted proteins | sample ThiBiot_500_plan_2_FD_183947 | JGI IMG/M metagenome (GOLD analysis project Ga0209960, IMG submission 183947) | Wastewater bioreactor microbial communities from Cape Town, South Africa - Thiocy_expt_500_plan (SPAdes) | ecosystem: Engineered > Bioreactor > Thiocyanate-remediating >...
GGAATAAATGAATTAGTGAGGGCTTTTAACCAACTTAATTCAGAAGTTGATAATATCAAATTACTTTTGGTAGGTCCCTTTGAAGAAGAACTTGATCCGATTTTGCCTGAAACAAAAAGAAGTATTGAAGAAAATTCAAATATAATTTCTGTGGGATTTCAAAAAGATGTTCGACCTTATTTTGCAATTTCTGATATATTTGTTTTTCCTAGTTATAGAGAAGGATTTCCGAATGTGGTATTGCAATCATTAGCAATGAACGTTCCTGCTATTGTCACCGATATAAGTGGTAGTAATGAAATAATTAATAAACACATTAATGGGATGATTGTTGATGTTAAAAATGAACTACAATTACTAGAAGCGATGTGTGAGATTTATAAAAATCCGGCTTTTCTTGAAAAATTGATAAAAAATTCCCGTATAAGTGTGCAAAAATTTGGCAATAAACTTGTATGGGAAGAAATAAAAGAACTTTATATGAAAAAATTAAATAATTACTAACTTTGCTCAAAATTATGGTTATGGTTAAAAATATATTTTTTAGATATTTGGGATTACTTATTCTATTTTTTAGTAATGTCACAAATGCACAGATTGCGGAAGAATTTAATAAATGGACATTCAGGTATGAATATGGGAATTATAGTCAGACAACCACTGCCGGAGTCTGGAATATGACGAAAGCCGCTGTTTATCCAACTGCAGGTAATGGGATAACCTTGCCAGGATTTGTTGAACTAAGATTGCCATCCTCATCAACATCTACAGATTATGGATCGTTAACGACACCAAATATTGCTAAAGGAGGAGCAAAAAGTGTATATATTGTGGCTGCTGTCAGAGCTGCTAATGTAAACTATACAGAATTAACCAAATTTACTCTTCAAAAAAGCATCAATGAGGGAGCGTGGCAAGATGTACAACAATTAAGTATTACAACAACTCCAACATTTGTAGTTAATACATTTACTGTTAACATTAATGATTTTAGTGATAATATTAAGCTGAGAATTATTAATCAGTCGGGGAAGCCTCTGTTTATAGATAAATTTGTTTTAGGCCATTCTTTTGTATTGTCATCCAACAGTGAAAATGTATGTCCTAATACTCCTGTTATATTAACGGCCCAGAGTTCAGCTCCATTCAGTTATACCTGGACTAGCACAGAAGGTGGTAATCTTACCCAAACTGCAGGAGCATCAGTAACTGCAAACCCTTCACAAAATGCAACCTATACAGCTGTCGGAACTTATACTAATTCTTTTGGTACATTTACAGATACAAAAACAATCTCAGTTACTACAAAAACGGCACCGACAGCAACATTGACAGGTGGAGGAACCATTGATACTGAGCCTGGTTCTGTAAATCTCCAAGTTGCACTTACAGGAACAGCACCATGGTCAATAACTTATTCTGCAAATGGTATCAACCCTCAAACAGTTACAGGGATTACTAGTTCACCATATACATTAACAGTTTCTCCCGAAGTTAATAGTAATTTTACACTGACTTCTGTAGCAGACGATGTTTGCCCTAATGGTACTACCGTGGGAATAGCATCTGTATTGGTAAATAAAACTGTATGGAGAGAAAAAGACAATGTAATTAGCTGGTCAAATGGAATACCGAACGCTAATCAAAATACATATATATATGAACCTTATGTAACAAATACCGATGGTTCTTTTATTGCTAAAAATCTTACTATATCCAATAATGGGTCTTTAACTGTTAGTCCAAACACTGTAATTACTGCAGATCAGTATATCAATAATAATACACCGGATAAGTTTGTTGTAGAAAGTAATGCTAATCTTATGCAAAGCTCCGAACTTACCAATACGGGTAGTATTACGGTGAACAGGGTTGCCAATATGGCAAAGATGCATTATACTTTTTGGAGTTCGCCTGTTTCTAACCAGAATTTATACTCATTCTCGGATGGAGGTCTTGTTGGAGGAACGCCTAAGAACAGATTTTATGTCTATAATGAATCTAATGATTATTTTGTAATAACAGGACTTAATGATGCCTATACTTTTAGAATAGGTCAGGGATATGCTATCAGAGGAAAAGATAGTTATAATGCAGATTTTAATAGTCCGGCGCCTTACACATTTACTTTTACAGGCTTACCTAACAATGGAAACTTAGCTTATCAGAACCTAAAATGGACCAATGCCGATCACGGATTTAACCTGGTAGGTAACCCTTATCCATCTAATCTGGATTTTGATGCGCTTTATGATGCAAATAGTTCATTGATATATGGAACAGCCTTCTTCTGGACAAATCAGCAATATATCCCGGGACAGCAAGGGTCTGATTATGCAGGATCCAATTATGCTATCTACAACAGAAGTGGTGGAGTGCCATCAACATTTCAGGACGGAGTATCTTCACCAATCCCAACACAATATATAAAAGTTGGACAAGGATTCTTAGTTCAAAGTATGGCGGGATCAAATAATCAGCCGCTGCAATTCAATAACTCAATGAGAAGTTATAGTCCGTCAAGTATCTTCTTTAATAAGCAACAAGATCAGAAAGCTTCCAAAGACAGATTTTGGTTGAATCTGAAATCCCCTTCGAATATCAATAATACAATATTAGTTTCTTATGTTCCTGGAGCAACAGACGGATACGAAAGATTGTATGATGCGGATCTTATAGTTCTGGGTTCAGATGCTTTTTATTCTATTAATGGTTCCGCCAAGTTAGCGATACAAGGCAGAAGATATCCGTTGAATACTAATGACATTGTAACTCTTGGAACCAAATATTATGAAACAGGAGATTACACCATTACATTAGGAGAGAAAGAAGGATTATTCAATAGTGGGCAGGCTGTTTATTTAAAAGATAAGAAACTGAACCAGATTGTTAATCTAACAGAACAAGGCTTATACAGGTTTGCAGCGAGCAAAGGAATTGATGAAACCAGATTTGAAATCATTTATCAGGATTTATCCTCCTTCGAAACTGCCGGCAAAAATGTTGGAACTGTTAGTGTAATCAAGGATGAATCAGAATTGATCGTTATTGATACTAAAGAGAATATTACTGCGGTAGATGTGTTCGATGCTTCAGGTAAGCTGATTGCTTCACTGTCAGGTAACAAATCGAAAGAAGTTAAATTAAGTACCATAGGCTTTGTAAAAGGTGTTTATATCTTAAAGATAACCTCTGAAAAAGGGACTACAACCAAGAAGGTTATTTTGTAATAACAATTTCAAATTATAAACTAAAGCCGATCTGAAAAGATTGGCTTTTTTATTTTAATGATGAAATGATTTTATTTTTAAATATTTTATTTCTTATTAAATTTTCAAAACCGCATATTTCTGACTGTTTTACAAAGGCTTTTTACTGAATGGCATAGCGTTTGTAAAATGTTAAAAATATAATTTTAAACGAAAAATTTAAACATATGAAAAAAATATTTTTTGGAGCAATTGTAGCCATAGGAGGATTATTCTCGACTGCAAATGCTCAGATACAAGAAGGTAATTGGATGGTTGGAAGTAGCTTAATTTCAAGTAACTTCGGTCTTAATACAGGAGGTGGTTATAACATTGCTTTACAACCAAAAGCGGCATATTTTATAAAAGATAATGTTGCATTAGGTGGTTATGTTAATTTAGGATTTAGTAAGACAACAAGTGGTTCACCATCAAGATTTGATTATGGAGTAGGTGCTTTGGGACGTTATTTTATATCTCCGGGTGAGGCAGGTGTTGATAATCTTCTTAACCATGGACGTTGGTTTTTTGAGGGTAATGTAGGTGTCGGTGGCGCATCTGTAGAAAATGGCAATTCTACTACCGGATTGGATTTTGGGGTTGGTCCTGGTTATTCTTATTTTATTACTCCAAATATAGGTGTAGAAGGTCTTGTGAAGTATGTAGGACAAGCAGGCTTTGGAAACGAAGGACTTAATTCAGCAATTACTTTCAATGTAGGATTTAGTATTTATTTGCCTACTTCTCATGCTAAGAGAATTGCTAATGAAATGAAATAATAACTATATTTGATAGATAAATATAACCGGCTTTAGGTCGGTTTTTTTATTAAAAGAAACGATTATGGAATATTTACATACAGTTTATGCAGTATTGCAAAGATGGTATATTAGTTTTGCTGAATTAACGCCAAGATTGGTTGTTGGGATTTTAGTATTTTTATTTTTCCTTACTACAAGTACATATCTCAGTCGCTGGTCTGTAAAATTATTTCACAACCTTTTTCCAAAAACCAAAAATGATTCTGTAGTTACACTGATTACGGTGTTCAAATTCTTAATCATTCTCATGGGGACCTTTATAGCTTTGGAGATTATGGGATTCAGTGGGTTTTTTCTCAAGTTCTTAGGAAGTTTGGGTGTTGCTGGGGTAATTGCCGGGGTTGCATTGAAGGATTTGGTATCAAGTATGTTTTCCGGAATGCTGGTTGGTATTGATAAATCGTTTAAAATTGGTGATTATGTGACAATTGGAGGGAATTCCGGAACAGTTCAGGATATTGGATTATTGACCACAAAACTGATTACTGACGATGGTAAAAAAGTTTATATACCCAATCAGGTTATTTTTAATGCGCCATTCTTTAACATTACGGCTTCTCCTCAGCGAAGAATCATCATGGATTTTGAGATCCCTATTGGTGAAGATATTACCAAGGCCAAGCAGGCTGTTCTTGATGAGATAAAATCTTTGGAGCATGTAGATAAAACCGATTCAGTTAATGTTATTTTCACATCTGCAAAGCAGGGAATGTTTACAATGCAGGTTAATTTTTGGCTGGAAATAGGTGCCGACTTTGGACAGCTGAAGAGCCAGGCAATTATGAAAATCAATGAAAGACTTGCAGAAGAAGGTATTAGTCTTGTAACCCCAACAAGCATAAATATTACTAATACTGAGAATCTTTCTGAAAATAAAACAACGCAACAATAATAAAAAAGCCGATCCATTGGATCGGCTTTTTTATTTTAAAGTTTTTAGGTAAAAGCTGTATCGGCTGAATACTAAGCTTTTATAAGGATAATCAAAGAAGTTAGGTAACGATTTGGTAACGGTGCTTATTGCTTTGCTTTTCAACGTGTTTCCGTTAGCTCATAGCAAATATACAAAATTTAAGTTTTGATGTTAACTATCTAAATAATTATAAAAAACTTCTAAATATCAAAATGATTAATCTTCACTTTTAGCTGGTATTATCGAATGGCATATTTACTCCAATTTAGAAACTACGTCCTAAATCCAATACTCGGTCTATCATTAGTGTTACTACTTTCTCCTTCCATTTTTGCTTTAATTACTAAATAGTTGTTTAACTCCTGCAAAGAGATTGATGGTTTATTGTTTCGGATTGTCTCCAAAACAACGGTTTTTGTAATTCGTGTATTTTCTTTCAATGCTTTTCGTGATGCTTCATCGCATAGAAATTTGATATCACTTGAGACATAGTTTTCGGTTGCTTTGGCTAATTCTTCGTAATTCAAACCAATTTCTGTCGGACGCTTTTTTAAGTACAATTCAAACATCAATTTACGGGCTTCAAAATCAGGTGGTGGCAAGTAAATATGTTTATCCAATCTCCCTGAACGCAAAATTGCTGGGTCAATAGCATTTGGTCTATTAGTAGCACCAACAATAAAAATCCCGTCTTCTCCGCAATTATTCATCTGTGCTAAAAATTCATTGACTGCACTTGTGTTCATATGACTGATGTTGGATGTGTCCCGACTAGGTACAAGTGCATCCAATTCGTCTATAAAAATTATACTCGGTGCGTTCTGCCTTGCTTCATCAAATAAATTCTTGATGTTTTCCTGTGAAGCATTGACGAATTTACTTTGAATGTCTGACGGTTTTATCTGGTAAAAATTAAATCCAATTTCTTCTGACATTTTCTCAGCAAAAAAAGTTTTACCGCAACCAGGCGGACCATACAATAACATTCCGTTAGGAATAGTTAAACCATATTCTGCATATCGTTCTTTATCGTTCAAGGCGTCTATTACGTCTAATTGTATAGTGTCTTTCAATTCTTGCATTCCTGCAATTGCTGAAAATCCTTTGCCTTTTTTCTTTTCTTTTGGCTGAATTTTTGTGGTTTTTTCTTCTGGAATTGAAAATTCAATTTCTAATTCTCCGTTTAATGTTTGAATAAATTCTTTTACAGACTTGAAACGGTTCCCCGCTTTTGATTGCAATGCTTTTCGGATTATGCTCTGCGTTTCTTCGTCTATTTTATCCGAAAATTTTAAAGGTTTTTTGCGTTCGTCTAAAATAACTTCCTCTAATTGTATTTTGTCAGATTTGTATTTGGATATTTCTACAAAGTAAGGCGGTAAACCTGTCAATAAATGGAAATATAAAGCACCGACCGAATAAATATCGCTTTGAGCAGAAAATACTTTATTAAACGTTTCAGTAGCTGTGTAAAACAAATTCAAACCATCTTTCAAAAAATCTTTGTTGGATTGTTGCAGAAAACGAGCATAACCAAAATCTATGATTTTAGGAATGGCGATCTTACCTGATAAATCCAGCATTATATTTTGGTTGGTAATATCGTTATGAATGATTTGTTTGTTGTGCAGATAATTCAAACCATTTAAAACACTCAAAATGATACTTTTTGCTTCATACGGATTGAGTGTATTTTCACGTTTCATTCTGTCGGCTAAAGTTTCTCCACTTACAAAATCCAAAACTACATAAGCATATTTATGGCTGTCAATAATAGCATTTCCGCTATTGTTGTACTTTACCAAATTGGGATGCTTGATTTGTTTTAGCATTTCGATTTCCAAAATCTCCCCACTTTCCGTAAACTGTGTACGATGCAATTTTGCGAAGTCAAAAAGTTTTAGAAATTTGGTTGCTTTCGCTTCATTTTGTGCACGATAGGTCTCGGCATAACTTCCTTTTTTCAGAAAGAAGCTAACTGAATATTTATTGTCAATAGTTTGACCTTTGGATAATACGGATTTACTCATTTTTTATTTTTTTTCGCCAAACTTACCAACAATCCAACGCCAACAATCACATCTACAATATTCCACAATTCTCGTCCTAATGCAATTTTGAAAAATGGTTGAAATAGCAATGCTAATGCTCCATAGATAAACATTTCAGTTTGTCTACTTTGTTGATTAGCTTGATAAGCCAACACGCCAAAACCAATTAACGCTATAAAACGAACCAGTTGATAATAACCATAAGGCATATCCAAAAGGCAACCAAACATTAAAACCGCTAAGCCTATTTTTATGATTTTTTCCATTCTATAATGCTTCTTCGGGATTGCTTGGGCGAGTACTGAAATTTCCATTTTGTTGTAAAATCAATTCGTATTCTAACACATTATTATAAAGCGATTGTGGTTCGTCTTTCCCAAAATCTTCATTTGTAATGAATCCACCTTTTATTTCGCCACCTTTCATCTCCTTTTCAGGATTCCAACCTTTTCCATAATAGAAAAAAGCTTGATAAGTACCATTTGGGAAAGAGAAAGTATAACCGTCACCTGCTTGAATAAAAGCGTGTCTTACAACTTTGTCATTTTTCTTGATAATTACTAAAACATCTGAATTGCTTGTTCGTACCTTTATTTGCGAACATCCATAATCGCTACAAGTAGAGTTACTTCCATAATATCTGGAATAAGGAGTTGAACCAGTAAGCAAAGAATTAGAAATATACATATCGTAAAGTTCTTTTTCTTTTCGTTCTTTTTCTAGTTGAGCCTCTCTTTCTATACGGTCGGCTTCTTCTTGTTCAATGCGTACTTTTTCTAAACGAATAGCTTCCGCTTTTTCTGTTTCATTTTGCTTTTGCTCGAATTCAATACGCTCTTTTCTTGCTTGTTTCGATTCGCAAGAAGTTAAAAGAGCAACAATTAAAAAGATAGTTAATAGTTTTTTCATAGTTTAGAATGTTAGCCCACCAAAATACCATCGCCATCACTAGGTCTTTCTGTAACCGGTAATAAATTAATTAACTCAATTACAATCGGATGCAAATCATCTGTATTTGGGTTTTCACCGATTTGTTGTAAACCTTCGTTCAATAATTGTCTTGCCCTGTGACTATCCGTCCAATGGAATTGTGAGAAATTCTGATTATGCTGTCTGATGAAACTAATAAGTTGATATACTAATGTCATTTGGAAAAATACTGAATGGATTTCCTCTGCCAATGTCTTACCTAATTTGATATCTTGTGATTTCAAAACCTCTTCCAATTGGTTTCGCAATTGATTTACAACTTGAGTAGATTGGTCGTTTCCTAAATCTTTATTGGCTTTCTCTAATCTATAAAATTCCTCTTTAAGCTCTTCTTCTAATTTTGGCCATTCTGCATCGCTCTCCAATTTATCAATAGTTTGAGCTACTTTTTGTAGTTCAGACCTTGCCTCCAATCTGCCTGATTCTGTTTTGTTTGATTCAAATATTTTTTCAACTCTTTCTAAATCATCATTTATTTCGTTTCTTTTATTTTCATCAATCGTGTCAGATACTTCTCTATAATTGGCTTTTACTTCTTGAATCTGTCTTTCTAACCATTCTGGTTTTACATCAGATTCATTTGATCCAACTTCAAATGGAAATTCAAAATCTATATCAATAAAACTTGCTACTCCTGTCATTATATTTGACCTGTCAATATCAATTTTAAGATTTATAATACTTCCTTCGGGCAATAGTGCTGGTAAATCATTTCCAGAAATTTTGATTGTAGAAACGTGATTATTTATTACAGGCTTAGTGTTGGGCTCACCTTGATATATCGGTATTTCAATAGTATCATCCATTCCTGGTCTGATTTGTTTTTGTGTTTTCAAATCGTTGTAAATTCCAAATGATGGTAAAGTTTTATTCTTCTCTAAACCAATCAGTGGTTTTATAATATTCTTTCCTGTTACTTTGTCCATTACTTCTATACAAATAGCGTGAGGTAATGGTGCTCCGCCTGGTACAGATCCTTCTCTTATATCAAATAACTTAGGTTCGCAATCTAATCTGTTTCCTTTTTCATCGTAAGCTATAATTTCAAAGCCGTTATTATTTCCCTCAACCAGTTGTAATTCTATGACTTCTCCTATCTCATTTAGCTCAACTCTTTCACTCTTGAAAGCTTCATCTGTTCTTGAAATTTCAATAAAAACTGTTTTGTCTTTTTGATTTTCTCTTAATTTCAACGTAACATAAGTTTCTGTTCCTACAACCATTGATTCATAATCAACTTTCAATTGAACTACAGAATTATCAATGCTATTATTGTCGCTTTCTACAGGATTGTTAATTGAAGAAGCATAAATTGCAGCACCTTGTGCAACAACAGTCATCGGGTCAATACTTGTGTTTGGCGTTTTGATTTGCTCGGTAATCATTTCTCTTACAATAGGCGAAAGCGTTGGTCCTCCAACTAAAATCAGTTCATCTAATTTACCTCCATCCAAGTTGTTTCTTTGTAATAATGTCTTACAGTAATCAATAGCTTTTTGGATAAATGGACTTATTATTTCTTTGAGTTTTGCTCGGGTAATAGTCAATTCGATTTCAAATTCTTCCCCGTTGTCATCTTCTCCATATTCATCATAAAGATTGGTCAGTATCGAATATTCTTCTTTGTAGGACAATTGATTTTTAGCATCCTCTGCTAAGGGCTTCCACATCTCTTTAAAAGCATTGAACCTCGCTGTAACTTCTAAAATAGAATCGATTGTATATTTATTTTTTAGGTATGGAATAAATATTTCGTTCACGATTGCTTCATCTAGATTTTTTCCACCTAAAAAATTATCTCCTTCTGTATCTATTACTTTGATGATTCCATCAGAGACTTTTACGAGTGCGGAATCAAATGTACCTCCTCCAAAATCGAACACTAACCAATATCCATTTTTGTTTGAAGATGAAACACCATAAGCAATAGCAGCTGCGTAAGGCTCTTGCACCAATTCTACATATTCAATTCCTGCTAATTCAGCAGCTTTTTTCGTGGCGTTAATTTGATTCATTTCAAATGCCGCTGGAATTGTTATAATTGCCGATTTTACATTTTCGGTATCTACAAAAGACTTTAATCTTTTCAATACTTCTGATGAAAGATCTTCCGAAGACAATTCAATGCCTTTATCTGTTGTATAGACTTCGGAATTACCCATAGTTCTTTTGAATTCTATGAATATATTTGATTTGAAGTCCGATTCGTTAAATGCTTTCTTCTTATCTTTAGGAAGCTGGCCGTAAGCTTTATCACCAACGAGGCTACTCTTAGGTGTAACAAGCACACAAGATGGTAATGTGTCTCTTTGTGTGTCCGTTCTGAATAGTTTAGGTTTACCATTATCTATTACAGCAATTGCTGAATTGGTAGTTCCCAAGTCAATGCCGAAATCTATTTTTAATCTTGCCATTTTTTAATCAGTTTTATTCGTTAAAGGCAACAATTACCTTTGCTGCTTGTATCATTTTGTGGTTATAATTAACTTGGGGTTTTATAATGCGTTTTATGACTTGTTTTCCTTGTTCAATATTTTCATCAAATTCTAAAGTTGCAACCATATTAAGCCCTTGACTATAAGGTTGACCCATCAGAACAGGAATTTCGTATCCATACGCTTTTAAATTGTCCAAAATGGATTCAGAATATTTTTTTAGATGTTTATATCCTCTTATTTCTTTATCCATTACTTCCAGATTCATTAAAATTCGAGTTACTTCATCAGCTACTTTAAGCACTAAAGAATGGTCTTTTTCGTCCGCTTCTTTGGTTGGAGCTTTTTCCTCTTGTTTTAACTTCAACTGTGATTCCAAAACTTCTACCAGTTTGCTGTCCAATTTGATGCTTTCTTCTTCCAAAGCTGTTTTTGTGTTTTTTATTTGAGTTTCCACATCGGTTTTGCTGTTAGCAATACGTTTTCCTAATAGCCAATAGATAACTCCGCCTAAAAGTAATGTTGCCAATGTCGCAATTATCCAGTACAGCCGATTTTTACTAACATCTTGATCTAATTTAGAAATGCTGTCTTTAGCAGAAGTTTCTGTCTGTTGGATTTTTGTACCCAAATCGTCTGCAATCGATTTAATATTTTCAACATTTTGACCTGTCTCCGTTTTAAGGCTGTCAATTTGTTTTTCTTGATTTGCAGTTTTTGAAGAAAGATTCTCCAATTCTGTTTTTTGCTGATTGATTACAGATTGTTGATTGTTTAATTTTTGTTTTAAAACAGAAATCTCCTGCTGTTGCTTTTGGAGTTCTGTATTTTGTTCTTGTGCAAAAAGTGTTGTTGCACAAAATAGTATTGGAATGAGTAGAGTTTTTTTCATTTATTTATTCATTAATGTTTGCTTAACTTTTTTAATTTTATCCTGAACAGTTTTCACTTCTCTCTGTTTAGTTTCAGAAGCCCTAAACCATTGGAATTTTTCAACCTCTCTCAATTCGTTTTCCAACAATTGAATACTTCTTGTTAATTCGGCTTTCTTCTTTGGTGACCAATCAACTTTAAAAGTTTTAGTGTAAACCTTATAATGTTCTACATATATTTCAATTTTGTGTTCACCAACCATATAATTACATTCTTTTGCATTACCATAACCTTCAAGGTCAATTATTTTGGTCATAGGTGTAATTGTGAAATCTTTTGAAGTGGAATAATTTTTAGGTGAAGATTTATCATTTCTCTTAATTGTTCCATCTGGGTTTAAGTACTTTTTGTAAATAGTAACCTTTTGTGTTCCTGTTGAATGAACTTTTATTTTTATTCCAACATACCTAATATCTTCAACATAAAATGGATTCTCGATATGTTTTGAATTAGAATCTGTATTTGTAATTTCTCCTGAAAGAATTTCAAAACATAAGTTTGGAACAATTTTTTTGTAGTTCTCAATTATGCGTGAAATTGTGGCAGACTTTAATGAGTTATTTTCTGTCCAATTGATTAATTCCCAAAACTCTTTTTTAATTTCCGACTTATCACTTTCTTTAATTTTCTTTAAATTCTTATCTGTTAAGATTCCAGATACTAAATCATTTACATTTCCCCAATTAATTGAATTTCTAATATTTTCCTCTACCGCACTCCAATTAATGGTCTTATGACCCATTCTTAAAAGAAAGTCAGTTTCTTCCATTTTTTTCACTTCCTGCCTTATTTTTCTTTCATTTTCAGCATATGCTTCTTTAACAGAATTTAGAAACATCACTATTTCTGAAATCTCTCTATCTTTCATTCCTTCAAGTGTACTGATATTTTCTTTTACTTTGTTTTTGGTTGCATCATTTACCGCTATGCTTTCGGCTAATTTTGCCAGTTTCATAGCCTCTTCAAGATAATTGTTGCTTTTTTCTTGCTTTTGGCTTTCATTGAAATAATCAACAGAACATTGTAATATTTCTTTAGCTACATTGTCAGCCAACATCTTGTATTGTAGATTAGCATTACCTACAATAGATTTTAAAAGAGTTAATTCGCTTTTGGTATTACTGTATAAATCAGTTGCACACTTATAAACATTGATTTTATCTTTTGTGCGTTTTTTGGTGCATTGTTCAATTTGTGTTTCAATTTTATGAATAGGCTCTTCGGTAAACTTTTTGGAAAGATATTTTTGAGTAGTTCCGTTACAATTGCTGAACAACTCCATTGTTTCTGAAGTTGAATATTTGCCTTTGAATTGCGCTAGTAATTCATCAATCAATAGTTCAATTTGCTTTGGTGTATCAATAGAAAAAGTCTCGTCAGCAACTATATGAACAAAATCTTTAAAATTTTCCGATTCAATTAGTTTTATTTTGGTAGTAATTCCTCGTTTTAAATCTTCTTTGGAATGTCCCGACAAATAAAGCGTACTGATATTATTGAAAGCTGAATAATTTTTTGAGTTAACCTCTTTCTCATTGCTTAATTTTTCCCAAATTTCAGAAGCTTTTTCTTTGTTTCCGCTTATCAGATGCTGGATTGCCGTATTATCAATGGGATTGAGATTGAGAAACCAAAATAGGGAATAGAAAACTTTATTCTGATTTTGTTCGATGTCAGAAAAAGCCTTGTCAATAATGGTACTACTCCTTTGTAAAGAGGATAGAAAAGGAAAATCATATTCAGAAGAGATTTCTTTACCTACTTCGCTGAATCTCTTGACTTTACTTTTTTGTTTCAGAATATCTTTCTCGGAACTGTTAGCGAGAATTCCTGCAATTCTATAGGGATTATTTATAACTGATTTCATTGTAATTTCTACGGTCTGGCAATTTATATGCTTTTTTTTATTATTCACTACGGTTTTCCGTAAAAAACAAAAAAATAACGTGAGCTAATTCCCCTTGTTCGTATCTGCGGTGGTCGAATACCGATAGCACAAAGCAAAAAGGAACGCCCACGCTTTACCGTAGGCGTTTCCACTTTTACTTTCCTGTGCTATTTGAAATTTTCGACCTTTCAGATACAGGAATTTATAAAGCGAAACGCTATATTTTTATATATCTATTTTTCTTTGTTTTAACTCATTGAAACTTCTTTTGTTCTCCTGCAAATATATGAAAAATACGTCAAGGATTTCATCTGTAGGACATTTCAAAGTCTATTCTACAATTTTCTCCCTTTCTTCTTTTTCTTCATCCGATTAGCAAACTGTTCTTCTTCGTAATCCTCGCCTTGTGCATCGGATAGCAGGCTAAACAATCCCAAATCGGTATTAGGCGAATGTTCCTGTGAGAGAAACTCAAAAAGGTCTTTTGTAGGTGGTAGGTTGTCTATTTCATTTGCTTTAGAAACAGGGTTATCTTGTATCTTCAATTCGGGTTTATTTCCATTGTTCCACCAATCATTGAATACGTTTGCCGACAAGTTTCTGTCCAAAGACGAACCGTTCCAAACGATACGGCTTTCGTGGTCGATAAAGGTCATACCGTAAATTCGTCCTTCACTATTACGTCTTACAACTGTATTAATACCCTGCTCAGTCAACTGCTTTTTAAAATCTGTTTCATTGCTTGTGGTATGTATGGCAAGCCCCACCGTATTTTTCAGAACAGACCTTACAGGCGTGGTTTTCATTTTTTCTTTGGACTGCTCAAAATGCTTTTGTAATTGTGCAACGCCTGCATCTTTTCCGAAAAGTGATGCTTTGAACGGATTGCTTGCCTTGTTTCCGTTTTCATCCAATGCCACATACACCAATCCGTTTACAGTTTGACCGTTCCGCTCGCCTTTGACTTCTTCCGCTGTGATGTTGAAAAGCGACAGTAATGCATTATAGCTTCCCATAGTTGAGAATCTATAATATTTCGGCAGGTGTCTAACAACCGAAGCTATCTGGCTTTTGATATCGCCAGTTTGATAATTTACAGGTTTGAAAATCTTATCATTCTGCTTTTGTTCTACTTCTGTTGCTTGCTTGAGGTTGTATTTCTGCTCCAAATCCCGACAGATTGCCATTGATCGTGCGTGGTCGTAATCATCGGGGATTTTCTTTCCGTCTATACCCACGCAGGTTGAAACGATATGGATATGTGATCGGTCAATATCCGTATGCTTGAAAACAATATAGGGCTGATTGCCATAGCCCATACGCTCCATATAAACGCGAGCCATTTCGGCAAACTGTTCATCGCTGACCTTATCCGTAGGATCTGGGTTCAGCGATATATGGCGCACTGTCTTTTCTGTTTTGATATTTGCCGATAGGTAAGGTTCAAAACACTGATTAAAATACGAAGCAGAATACCTGCCGTCCATTGTATCGGCTATCTTGTTCAGCAACAAAACCGCTCCATTTTCCTTGTCCACTTTCTGCTGATTGTACAGGATAGCACCGTACATATTGCTTCCCTTCCCGATTTTTGCAATCATTTTTCTACTCTTTTTTCAGGTATTTCTTTTCAAATTCTGTGGTTAGGGCAACAACCTTCAGCAACAGTTCTTTCATTTCTTCCGTTTGTTTTTCCAACTTATAGAGGTATGCCGATGCCTTTTTATCTGAAAAATTAGAGTTCAACAGCTTTACAATCTGATTGTAATTGGTTGCGATCCCTCTGAATTGGCTAAAAAATCTGGTCAATCCTTCGTGGTATTCTACTGCATCCATATTAATTTTGACGGTCTTTACGGTCTTCTGAAAGATGCAAGCCGTAATAAAATGAGCTATTACTTTCATTCCCGATTGGTCAAAGAGGGCAAGGAACTTGGCATTGTCTTCTGCATTCAGGTTAATGGAATACCGATTGACAGCAGGGTCGTTCTTCGGTTTTCTTCCTGTTTTACTAATCTTTTTTCTGTCTTTCTCTTCCATAATAAATCCATTTTAATTTTTAATAAATGAGCGACTTCGGAGCCGTTTCCAGCCCCCAGCAAGGGCAAGTGCTTTTGAGGTGCCGAAATTCATTTCGAGTACCTCAAAAGATAACTTGCTCTGAACAAGGGTTCAGAAAAATCCGTTTTGCAAACGGATTGTAGTTAGCAGGGAAAACCCATAGCTTCCATTACAAATTTCGGTAAGACTATTTGAATACCAGCTATTTACAACAATGAAAATGAACGCCAAATGATGCCACTGAATACCACCTTAAAGCAGATTGGGACTGCTTTTATTTCCTTTGTATATGGCTAGCTAGCTGATTGGTTATATCCTTAATGAAGTAACTAAACAGCATAAATCCCGACAGCAAATCTGCGTGATTGAATGCAGACGAATTGCAGATTTTTGGGTTAATGAACTAACCAATTAAGGGTATGCAGGTGCTTAGGTAGATAGGTAGTTACATAGATACAACAGTATATACAGCTGATTGCTTAGTTAACCAAACAGCTAATTGGATATAATATTAAAAATGATAGATATGATACACGAAGAAAACAAAGATCAGCAACCCGAAAAAGAGGATTTCTCTATTGAAAATTTCATAACTGATGAAAATAAACAATCTTTCACGGAACAACAGGTAGTAACACATCGGGAAGATTTTGTCAAACCCAAAGTAGATGAGGAAGCTATTATGCGTGTAATGGCAGGCGAAGAACCTTCGGAAACTGAAACGGAAAACACAAAAACACCTGCGAGTAATACAAAAAGGATGATTTACAAGCCAAAGAAGCTGACCAAAGAGGACTACTGCGGACGGTTCTTCAAAATTCCCACGACAACGGCAAGCAGGGGGAAATCAGTGTATGTACGGCAGGAACACCACGAAACATTTAACAGACTTACAAACATTATGGGCATCGACAAACTGACGATTTATGCGTATCTGGACAACATTATCGAATACCACTTTCAGGAGTTCGGGGAATTGATTAGGGAAATCTATGACGAGAAACACAAACCGTTGTTTTGATAACTATACGTGGTGGGTGGTACGTTTCTACCTCTTAAAATTATTTTCCAAAAGAAAAAAACAGAAAAAAAAGAAAGCCATTTTAACAAGGGGACAGGCGGAAAAACCAAAAGGAAACGGAATAAGTCCCGAAGGGTGGCAGGGCACACAACAAACTCGGCGAAGCCACCATATTTGCCCTGCCATTATGCCGTAGTCTTTTGGTTGGGTGGTGCGGTGGCTGTCCACCTTATCTTTGCTCCCTTTTTTATTCTTTTTTTAATCAATTCCAATCAAAGAAAGAGTATAAAAAACACGTAAGGGCTAAGGATAGGGTGTTTTTTGTATGCTTTCCTTTATCCTTACAAAACTCTTTAAATGTATGAGGGCTTTGCGAGGAAAATTTAAAGTGTTTTGAGGATTACTTTCTATTCATGTTGTGCCAACATAAGCCAAATACTGCCACATAATGCCAAATGAAAACAATACATTCCCTTGTGTTCTATATTGGGTGCAAATTTTGAACCTATGGCACAAAAAGTAATACCTGACAAAGAGCAGAAAGAGAAAGAACATAGTCCTTTGATACAGGTTGATAAGCAGAGTGACCCGATTTCTAATTTCATCGCTAATTTAAAACGTCAGTTCAGGGAAGCAAAAGGCTTAATAGATTGGAACAGGCTATTCGGGGGAAAACGTACTGAACAACAAAAGCAGACTTCCGAACCTGAAAGCATAATAGGTGCGACAAAAACGCTTATCCGTTCGGACTTCAAAAATGAAGAAAAAAATCAGGCTATACAGACCAATAAAAAGCCTGCTTTAAAAATGGACAATACAATCATAACGCAACAGTCTCGTCCTAAAAGTAAGAAACCAAAGTTAGGATTATAGCCTAGTATTTGGCAACTGTACGCCAAATACCGCCATCGGATGCAACATTAAAATGACCTATGTGAATAGCTTTTATTTTAGAGGTTTAAATGATGCAGATATGGAAATAACAGTTTTAGACATTCAGATTTTGAAAGCATTGCATAGGGAAGTTAAGGAAGTTTCCAATTTGATAGCGGAAATGACTACACCCTACAAAGCACTGCAACAGGCAACGAAATGGCTCGACCAGCAGGAAGCCTGTCAACTGCTCAACATCAGCAAACGAACATTGCAGACTTACAGGTCAAAAGGTATTCTTGGGGCAACGCAAATCAATCGTAAGACTTATTTCAGATTATCCGAAGTGGAGTTACTTATGCAGGGAGAGCGACCATTAAAAAAGCAAAAGAAATGAAACAGATTGGAGATTCAAACGAAGATATGCTTGCCTTGCTCGAAGCTGTGGTAGGCATCAAAAATGAACTGCTGTATATCAGAGAATATTTCCACCCATTACTAAAAGGGGAAATCTATCTGTCAGGTGAACAGGTTTGCGAGATGTTACACATCAGCAAACGGACATTGCAACAGTACAGGGATGACGGACTGATACCTTTTATCAAGCTCGAACGAAAAATCCTTTTCCGTGAAAGCGATATTATCAAGGTATTGGAAGATAACTATCAGCGTTAGCTGATTAAATGAATGCTTTGAAACTGTAACCCGTATCGGTCAATTAAAGAAACAGCCCACTGCTTAAAGCGGTGGGCTGTGTTGTTTTAAAAAATTGTGACATAATGTTATAGGCTTGAAACAAAGGACTCCTCCATACCCTTAAATTTATGCGATACCTTTTGCATATCCTTTCCGACTTTCTCGTTGAGTATCTTAGCATAAATCTGAGTAGTGGCAATGTTTTTATGTCCTAACATCTTGCTCAAACTCTCCAACGGAACACCCTCGCTTAAAAATAGCGTAGCAAACGTATGACGTGCCAAATGAAAGGTTACTTTCTTTTCTACAAGGCAGTCAATCAGTTGAGATATTCTCTTTAAACTGTCATTACAAATCGTATTTGATGGTACAGGAAATACCTTTCCGTCCTTTGACAATCCTGCATATTTTTCAATAATCATTTTTGGAATATCTAAGAGCATTACGTTTGATGATGTAGCTGTTTTCTTTCTTCGCACAATAATCCACCTGTTACCGTCAAAAAAATCTTGGATATTGCTATTTTTAAGTCCTTTCATATCTGAATAGGAAAGACCTGTAAAGCAACTGAAAACAAACAGGTCTTTAACTAATTCGTCTTTCTTTTTATCGCAGTTGAACGTTACGAGCTGTTCCAATTCATTACGCAATAGATAACCACGGTCTTTATCCTTTTTGGTATTCTTGTATTCGTTGAATGGATTAAAAGCAAGATGCTTTCTGCTCATTGCCAATCGGCAAAGCGTAGTAAATCCAATCATATACAGCCAAATGGTGTTGTGTGTTAAACTTTGGTCGTCACGCAGGTAGTAATCAAAGTCCTGCACAAAATCAGGTGTAAGGTCGTTAAAGGACACATCGGAATAGCCGTATTTTGTAAGTGCAAAATTTCGAAGATGTTTCAAAAGTATTTTGTATTTACTGCGTGTGCCATTTACCCGAAGTCCACTATTAACCTTTTTCTCATAGTCGGATAGGAACTGTTCATAGAATTTGAAAAAGGTTAGTTCTCCACTTTCCATCCCAAGAACGGCATTTTTAAGTTTAGCACTGTTTACAGCCCCCTCATTCTTCAGAATTTTGGAATAGCATTCCTCAATATCCGAACGAATTTTGTCAAGTTTCCTGTTTGTGTCTTGTGCTTCTCGGCTTTTACCTAAAACCCTGCCGTACTTCAAATCCCAATTTGTTGCGGAAATATCCAGCTTTGTACTGAATGCAGACTGTTTGCCGTTTACGGTAATCCTGCACATAACCGTAACTTTTCCGTTTTTCTTTGGGGCGTTCTTTTTAAGGTAGAACAATACCTTAAACGTTGATTTTTTTGTCGTTTCCATACTCACAATTCTTAATGATAAAATTAAACCTATGTGAGCTACGGAACAATATGAAAAACTATGCAGAAAGCTGAAATACAGTATTTTAATGGTGTTATCTTCTGTTTTTAAAAGTAACGTTTTAGTAACCCTACTTTTGCCAGACATCGCTTTTTACTGCTTTTTACCTCATTACCAAAAAATCATAAAACGGCTGTAAAGTCTTTATTTACAACCGCTTTGCCTGTTTTTAATCTTTGATGTATTTTTACTGAAAATTTATTTTAAAGATGGAACCTACAACAAAATTACGGGTGAAGCCGACTATAAAAAGATGGAACTTCCTTTGGTGATTGATAAAATGGCAAAACTGCACAAATCGAAATCGGAAGAATCACTTTCTCCTCTGAATGTCTTTTTCGGTGTATGTCTGTTGTTTTTTGTGGTTTCCAGTTTTTGGATGTTTAATGTAAAATCAAAAGCATTTAAACGCGGTTTAATCTACACTGGTGCCGGACTGATTCTAGCGATTTTACTATTGCTGATCGGATAAAATTAAAAAAGCAGATCATTAAAAAATGTCTGCTTTTTTGTTCTTTTTAAGAGGGTTTAGTACGCTGTTTCATGCACATTCACCGCTCTACCGCTTGGGTCATTCATTTTTTTGAAGGCCTCATCCCATTCCAATGCAATAGGTGTAGAACATGCAACGGAAGGAACAGAAGGAACTGTTCCTGCTGAAGTTTCGCTTGGGAAATGTTCTTCGAAAATGGTTCTGTATCGGTATTCTTCTTTGTTTTGAGGGGT
>Ga0209960_1002242_pt1 | contig 20037 bp, 15 predicted proteins | sample ThiBiot_500_plan_2_FD_183947 | JGI IMG/M metagenome (GOLD analysis project Ga0209960, IMG submission 183947) | Wastewater bioreactor microbial communities from Cape Town, South Africa - Thiocy_expt_500_plan (SPAdes) | ecosystem: Engineered > Bioreactor > Thiocyanate-remediating >...
TTCGATTCTGAAAAAAGTCGTATAAACGGTTTCACTAAGTATTAATTTTGTAAAATATTGTTATTGGAAGTAAGAGTAACATTAATATTTGAGTATTTAGTCAAAAATACAAATGAAAGCTGGAATAATAAAGGAAAATTAGTCTGATAACGACGCTTTATCGTCAATATTTGAAAAGTCAAGGTGGATATCAACTTCTTTAACTGCAGCAATTGTCTGAGAATCAGATCTTAGGAGAGATCCAAATCAATGAAATTTTTCATGGAATATCACAACTATGATTGTTAATATATATCACCTAGATAGATGAATAAATTATTGTTTCTTTAGTTATATACGAGAGTGTTCCAAGAACTCTTGGATTCCTCTATATAATAATTACGTTGATTGCACAATTGACGTAGAAAAATGATATTTAATTTATTTTATTACTCTATGCTGTTGTTGTGTCAAATATGTCATCGATATGCAGAATAAACATAGACAAACAAATTACATTATTTTCAAATTGGTCATGGCAACGATTCTTGAATAATCAAAAAAAAAAGACTAAACAGAAATCATTCGATACATCTACGGGAGGAATATTTATGTTGTATCTGTAGAAATAAAAACAAGTTTAAATTTCACGTTATCTAACAGTTCTTCAAGTCGAATGAAATTGAAAAAAACAACACTTTGCAAATTATTTTGATTACAGTATTAAATAAATAATAAATCGAAATTGTTTCAGACTATTATCTCGGTCTATTTTCAGTTACGTCACGAACCTAAACCAATCTCTATCAAACGATCGACATTTGAACTTCGAAGACTGTTTATTGAAGCAAACAAATATATTTTAATATTCGACTGATTTTACTATCATCATGCTTATCTGAGCGAATAAATTATAATTCATTGATCAACAAAAGGAAAACGACAACGAGACCTATGTGTAATAACATCGAATTTTGTTCTGTTTATTAATATAAAAAAATGAGAGGAGGACGAGAAGAAGAAAAACAAAAACACGAATTAGATAGAAAAGTAATCGATAATATACTTTTTAGAATAGATTAACTTTCTTCAGCTCGATGATATCGACGATGATTTGCAAGACATTGATTTGGATGAAGTTTATTTTGTGATTCTCTCATTTGAATATTGGCTTTAGGTCGACTGAATCTTTTACTCAAACGTTCATTTTCATGTTTATTATACAATTGTTTCCATTGACATCGAAGTAAATACATTAATTCAGAACGAAATATTTTCCCACTAAGACAATATAAAAGAAAATTAATGCAGAAATTCGTTAACATAAACAATTCAGTAATTTCTTTGATTGATTTTAATATTGAATTACTAAAACCTTGAATATAATTAACAATCCAAATGGCACAATAAGGAGAATTTAGTAATAGAAACGAACATGACACGAGTAGAAGTGTAACTGTAACACGATTTGTTCGTGATTGAATGTAAGTTTTAACATTTTGAGATGAATTTCTCTCACTCATTGTTGATGGATTTGAAACCGCCGAACATAAATATTGTCGAGATGGACTAGATAGAAATGGTTCAGTTGCTTTTGATGAATTCATTTCCGTTGAAATCGATGGTTGACTAAATTTTGTTGGAGTTCTTTGTTGATTATTCGATGATACATGTAAACATGAACATAGTTTACTAAATGTCGATGATTGATTTGTTCTTGTTTGATAATTTTCACATGAATATTGATTGAAATCAGTTTTTTCTGTTAATAAACTTTTACTCCAAAGTTTACAACAAATAAGTGTATTAACAATTCCAATAAGACACATTGGAACTAAATAAACAGTTATCATTGAACTTATAGCAAAACGCATGTAGATTTTTCGATATGCCGGCAGAATATCACAGATTGTTTCGTGATTATCGATTTTATTTGTTATTCCATAATGAAATGGCACATTGATATTAATCAATAAACTTAAGAGAAATAAAATTAAAACAACATAACGTGCGATTTTACGTCGACATATGAACGCACGTTTCAATGGATAGAAAACAACGAGAAGACGTTCAATTGTAAATGAAACAATAATCCATGATGATAATAAACGTGTCGTATTTCGAGCATATTCACCTAATATACAAACCAATGGTGAACTACGATCGAGAATATTAATACGAGATCTATAAAGAGCATTGTGATTACGAAATGTGTCTTCAATTAAATTTATTATTAAAAAACAGAGATCAGATAGAGCAAGAGATAATAAGTAGAAATGTGACGATTGACGACGATAACGTGGAGATAAAAAGATTAAAATCGAGAGAATATTACCGATAATACCAAGTGTCGTCAAAGTAAATGGACCGTAAATGGATATATATTGTTCAGCTCGTTCTAATTTCGATAAACTTGAAATACTTTGGTTAATCATTGAGTGATCGATTGTGTAATTGTCGTGTTAACTGGACATTATTATTATTTTTTTTGTTCTATTTTTCTATCTGAAAATAGACATGTCAAATTTAAGATGAAAAAATTGACAGATCATCGCTCGAAGCATTCGTTTTCTTAATGACATGCATTTTAATAGGAACATATCATCATTACTAAACTACAAATACGATTCTTCTTGTCAGCCAATTTATTATTGTGCCCGTTTTCTCTCTCGTTTTTTTTTCTTTTTCTTCTTCGCATTTTTTTATTCATAAGAAAGGCAAAACAGAACTAATAGCTCGCCTTGCTTTCTTCTATATTCTCGTTCTTTCTTCCGTTTTGTTCCCTAGTTTGTCGAACATATATATTAGAACTCAAAATTCAGATAAATAGATACATTCGACCCGAGTTTTTTTGTTTTCGGAAAACTAATAATAAACAAATTTTATCAAAAAATAAATTCAAATACACAAGTTCTATCTATTTCAATGACATATTTTGTATTTTCGTTTGACAATGACATTTATTCGATGATCTCAAAGGATAAATTCGACTTAATCTCGATTAGATATAAAATAAGGAAAAACAAAGCAGATCATCTTAATAAAAGAACTCGTAATCTTGGCAATACACCAATGTTAATTGAAGAAGATCATATTTCATTTCATGATTTATTTATCTAACATATGCTATGTCCTATATTCTTACATGAAAAAGAAAAAAACAAAATGACATATGCGAATACTATTTTTGTTTGTCAGATAAGTTTACTTTTTGAAAAAGAAACCGATCTCTTAACTTGAAATGTATCTTTTTAATTTTCTTTCCTGGTTTTCCCCCCATATTAATATGTCAACGAGAGACAAAACCTAGTTCATTGAATATAAAAAGTATCTTTGATAATGAATTCATTTCACAAGAAAGAAACAGTAAGATTTCATGATGATATTTATTGAAATAGTACTGCTAGTAGACTGATATTTTCTTTTTTGCTGAAAAGAACTAAGAAAAGAAAGAAAACATTATTTGCAATAGAAAGTAATCATTTAAATTTTGTAAAAAAAAAAGGAAGGCAACAAAAACGTTACTAGAGGACAGAAGCAAGCAAATCATGAATAACTCGTAAAAAAAGCGTTTTTATCATTATTAAAAATAGAAAGAGAAAAAGCAAGTCTAGATTTGAATGATAAAGAAAGTAAAATGGAAACTATGCGTATTTATTTTCTTTTAATATTCTTCTGCTCAATTAGCTAACAAATACGATAAACATTCGTTTCATTTAGTTATATCAATTTGTGAATGTACGTAAATTAGTTCAATATTATCTTTAAAAAAGCAAAAGAAATACGCATACACAGTACTTTTTTTGTTTCTAAAAATGTTGTCAAATTATTGACTACATCAATTTAAAATTTATTTCCGCTTCTATTGAACGGTTAAATCAGGGAGTTCAATAAAATAATAGCGAATATGATAGGATTTAATAATGTTAATTGCCGAAAAGAACTAAGTATACTCTCCAAATGATCGTTTTCTTTCAAGCAAACATCGTATCTCTTCATATTTTTTGACTAATTGAATTATGCTAATAAGATTTGTCTTATTTTAAAATATTCATATCTATATTTTTCTTTCTGTCTACTCTTTCGTTTTCTTTTTTTTTCTCAGAAGATCTTAATGCATATTGAATCTTTTGAATCAAGAATCTATTTTTCTATGGAAGAATATCCTCCTTGCTAATGAATACAAATCGATCATGAATATTCATATACTTTGTCATTTTAGTTGTTTAAATAATTATTTATTTGTGAATGAAAAAGAAACTACAGAAGATACTTGTCAACAAATCTAACTATCCTAATCTCTGGATAACATCGAACAAACAATCTTATCATAATATCTCTTTCAAAGATTTGTAGATAACAAACGAAGAACGAATGAAAGAACAGATATTTATTTATATAACTTATTGGGTCAAATTATTAGGAAATATATTCAGATGTCAAAAATGTCGTATTGTAAATCTATGATCTATGACGAACAAACGAATATATTATTGTTTTTCTTTGTACATACATGTTTATCTGGACAATCTAATGATTATTAAATCTAGCAAACTTTTCATCAAAAATGATTAGTTTGTTATTGTTGTTGTTTTCTTCGTTTCTCACTGAAGGTTTAATTTTTCTCTTCGTTCGTATCGGAAGGAAATAAAGATTTGATCAAGAATAAAAAACAATATAATAGTTCTGCTTATTGTTCATGAAAATAACGATAAGACTTATCTTTTAATGTTACATAGATCAACAGAAAAGAGAAAAGGGACGTTTATTTATTTTTCTTCGTAATATTTTCTCTTTGAAAATATTCTCTTAAACTTTCAAACATTGAGCATTGAACATCTGCTCTACTAGACTTGATTGTCTTTTTTTGTTGATGAAATTAATCATTGAAATGCTATTTCTACCTAGCGTAAACAGAAACTTTATTCTACCTGCAAGAAAACGAAGAAGATAAGGAAACACTTAATAATAAATTTCATGTTGAGTTGATTAGTATTATTATTAAGCAACATGTCTAGTTTCGACTTTATCTTGTTCTTTTCTTGCAACATCCAGTACCAATGAGAAAAAAAACATGTCGAAGACATAATTCTATTCTTTTGCTGATTATAGTTGCTGGTATTTAATAACTGACAGCATATTTCGATGACAAGAAAGAAAATAGAGACAAAAAAAACTATATTTCCAAAGGATTAGTTTTTTTTCTAACGACATGTCATTCAACTTAGTTCTTTTATTAGAATATACGAAAACCATTTAAACATGCTAGAAAATCTATTTATAAATTTAAAATAGCCAATTTAAGCTATATGTTCCTTTAAAATTGCAATTTATCTCGAAACTAAACGCAATCATCAACTAAGAAGAATAAAAACAACAACACAAAATTTCTACATATATCTTACCTTGTTAACTCGAATGTAGATATTTCCAATCACATAGGTTTTCATAAGAAGATGAAATCGCTTATCTTATGCAAACATCAATAGAAACTGAAATGACATATGATATTTGATCAATTTAGACGCGATCAACTGTAACTAATAGTCAAATGTTCGATTCAGGAATGAAAATAGAGAGAGAGTATTGTTTCTTTTTTTTTCTTCTTTTATCTTATCTAGGTGAAATAAGAATAACGATCGATTCGTTTGTTTTTTTATTCATTTCACTGAATACAGACAATAGCAAATCATTGACACATTAGTTTTCGATTATAAAAAAAAACACAAGAAAAATGCTCGTTTTTTGCTTTCTTTCTGTCTTAAATAGAAGATTTTCATCATAATTCTAATGGATTTGGTTGAATTAAAACAAAAAACTTAATTAAACATACCGAATAAATTCAACTACTCAAGAGTAAAATATGTGAATGAAAGGAAGTAGGATTTATTATTACTATGATTAATTCTCACTTTCGAGTGTTTCTTATTATTAGTAGGTTATTCTCAAAAAAGTTCTTTTTTTCATATATTATTATTGTTATTAAGGGCAAAAATATAATGTCTTACTAGAAAATCATCGAAATTATGTTCGTATTACAATATAAATACTGTTAAATTTAGACATAGTTTGGTCTTTTTCTGTTCAATTATTTTGTCATACTTAATGTTATAGAGAGTTAGTCTCATTTACGAATAAACTCTTTTTATATTGAACAAAAACAAAGGAAAGAAGAAAATAGATTGACATTGAAAGTCTAATGAATTCATTTTTTATTCTGTAGAAAATAAGAACATTTTTATTGGAAAAGAAAGGATAATCTTATTAAAAGATTTAAATTATTAACTCAATTTTAAGTTCACATAGAGATGATGAAGGTCCTTTCTCGTTTCTTCTCATCATAAATTAAATATGATTGTAAAGGTCATTCATTCAAACAAATAGTTTACGCTGACAAATTATTTATGAAATAGAAGTCTGTATATGATATCATCTGTTTATGGAATCAGCAAATGATAATAAACATGAAACTCTTTCACGTTGCCAGGGAATTAAATAGAAAACTCGTTTTGAAAGATCGATAAAAGAAGATTTTCTTTCTTCATATGAGAGACTCTACAAGATTTTATGCTAATTGGCAATTGTAAAACTCGTCTGTTTCCTGTTTATTCCGATGACAAACGATATACACATATCAGAAAGGTCAACAAGGTCTACTTGTCTTCTTAAATTTGAATGTAAAAAATGCGTCGATTTATTTCGTTATACAAAAAGAAAAAGAAAACAAATGTCTGTTGTCTGATATTAATTATTTTTGTCGAATGAAACGCTCACAATGGTAGAGATGTCTTTGATCTTGGTTTAATTGTTAAACCATTAAAAGGAATTTTATACGTATAACCAGTAAAAGGCCAATCGAGAGACTGATTTTCTTCTTCTTCTTTATTCGATGTGGCTAAAATGAAATATTTTTTTCTCGAAGACGAACGATGAATTTCGTAAAACGTACGTATTTTTAGTTTCACATCGGGGAATTCATCGAAATTCGATGTATCATCAATCGCTTTGACAATTGGCTGATAAGCAGCCGGTCGATCTCGTATATGTTCCCAATCGATTCCCGAAAAGAATTTATCATTACGAAGTTCATCCAATGAACCTATACGTTGATCAGGATCCGTGCAAAATCTAATTTTCATATGTATATTTTCTTTTCTCTTTCATTCAAATAAATAAATACCGTAAAATAAGTTTCTTTGCAAGATCTGATATTGGAATTTCCGGTGGAAAAACTAATGTTTTTCGATAGTTCATCACTTTTCGAAATGTTTCCTGTGGATTTTCGGCACAAAATGGTGGATAACCAATTAACATTTCATACATAATCACACCCAATGACCACCAATCTGCTTTCTATTGATTTCAAAATAGAAAATATCAGTCAAAATGTAATTTAAGCAACAAAAAACAAGAACAAACATTATTATAACCGGTCTGCTGATAAACTTCCGGTGCAATGTAATCAGGTGTGCCGACTGTTGAATACGCCTAATTAAAATAAATGAAATAAAATTCTCGGTAAAACAAAAACAAAAAGAAGTTGAACTAATGCACGACGATTTTTCTTCCAGATTTCAGCACGACGTTTCGAATCAACCGGTGTAACTAATTCAAGAGAATTTAAATGGAAAAAGAACAAAAGATCTCCTAACTGAAGTCTTGTGAACGCATATTTTGAATATCACGATAGAAATCCGTTCGATGAGCTTCTTTTAAACCTGTACATAGACCAAAATCTGATATTTTAATATGACCCTAAGCGACATATAAATATTTCAATGTTTCTCGAAATAAAACAAAATACTTTAGCATCAAGTAACAGATTATCAGGTTTAATATCCCGATGAATAAATCCAAGTCGATGAATCGATTCAATTGCTTGTGCACTTTCTGCAACATAGAATTGTGTCATATCTTCACTGAAAATCTCCTTCTGAATTAAAAGTGTCATTAAATCTCCTGAATAACAAACGCAAAAAAGTCAACTTAATTATCAAATTCAAACAAAAAACCTCCGGGAAGAAATTCCATAATTAAATATAAATTTCTCGAATCTTGAAATGAATAAAATAATCTGACAATCCACATATGATCAGCAACAACAAGAATATCACGTTCAGCTCGAACATGTGCAACTTGTTCACGTGCAAGCATATCTTCTTTACGAAGAATTTTCATTGCATAAATATGTCCCGTATCTCGTTTTTGTACAACACGAACCTAAACAACACAGTTCGTGAGGGTTTTCTCTTGGATTTAAGAATTAATCTACTTCGCCGAAAGCACCACGACCAATGACTTTCAATGGTTCGAAATCGTCGGCGCTCATTTTCACACGTTTTAAACGTAAATATTCGGTTTCTTTGGCTGCATGTGATTGTCGTAGTTCAGTTTTCTAAAATCGATCGAATCTATTCGACATTTCTTTTTTCTTCTTCTACTTCGTCTTCAGAAAGACCGTCGGCTGTCATTTGTTCTTCCAATCGTCGAAATCTATTCGATCGAAACAAAAAATCAAATCAATCCGTTGTTTCATTGCTCACATATCCTAATCACCTTGCTTCTCTTTCGTTATTTTGACTTATTAAATTCGTATAGAAATTTTCAATCAACATTTTTGCTTGATTGACTTTTTCTTGTGTCAAACATTTCTCCGTCATTGCCATCTGAAACGAAATGTCATTGAAATATCTATTTGGCTTTATTTTTATTATCTAATTATTCTCACAAACAGGAAACAAAACGTTGACCACTGACACGAAAAAACAAACAAACAATATACACGAAAGAATTCACTTGATTATTGCATTCCCATTGATTAGATTATTTCACAGTTTCATTCAGACAGACAAAAGAGAAGGAAGAAAAACAGAAATGAACATTCGATTAGATTTTAAATAAAAAAAGAAAGAAGAAAGAAAGAAAATGTTCGTCATGATCAGCCTGTTTTTTTTTGTTTGTTTGTTTGCTTTTCTTAAGATTTATCTGGCAGAAAAAGGAAATAGAAGAAGAAGAAAAAGAGCCTTTTATTAGTATTAAGATATTCACACAATTCGAATGTAGAAGAAGAAGAATAAGAAGAAAAAGGAAAACATCTGTGAATATCTTGCGAGTGGAATTTATCTAAAATATCCGTGAACAAACGAAGATTTTTCACTTTAGTTGTAAGATGTATTTTGCGTTTTTCTGTTCAATTAAACTTCGAAAGTCTAGTAGTAGAAAACAAATGTTTTTCTCCTGAGAACGTATCAAAAGGAGTTGAATTCCATTAATTTTGACTTTGATATTGTGGACCGGCTGATGTTGTATAATCATCAAAAAATAGATGTAAATGCTAAATAAAAACACATTCAATTGAATAATTAGATGATCGGGTTTTTTTTTCGATAGATTTACTTCAAATGTTGGCCGATTATCAGGCGATGCGTCCCAACAACGTAACATATAATCATAGATCTTTTCAGGACAATTCTCATGTCGAGGCATTCGATAGCCTCGTTGAATTTGATCGAGAACTTCTCGATTAGCCATACCTAAACGCAAATCAATTCGTTCAATCGTTGTTTTCTTTTATATTTTCGAGGTGAAACTAACCGGGATACGGTACTTGACCGTAGGTAATCAACTCGTAGAGTAAAATTCCGTAAGACCAAACATCCGATTTTATTGTAAATTTACCGTAAATAGCAGCTTCAGGTCCCGTCCATTTTATTGGAAATTTAGCACCTTGAAAACAAAAAGAAACGAAATATTCGAATTCAAAACAAACAAAACAGTCGAATCAACTGACCAGCTCGTGCGACATACAGATCTTCGTTGATAATTCGAGCGAGACCGAAATCTGCGATTTTCACAACACAATTTTCTCCGACGAGAACATTTCGTGCTGCTAAATCTCGATGAATCTAAATCAAATCTCGAAATGAAATCTCCATTCAAAAGTCAATTGAAAATGCATATTTACATAATGCTCATGTTCTAAATACGCCATTCCACATGCAATCTAAATCCAAACAGAAAACAAATTTGAAATCGATCATTTTCTCTCTCTCTCTCTTTCGTTGAGAAACCTGTGCGGCCATATCAACAAGTGAAGATAATTTCAATTGTTTGCCCGGTCCATCACGAAGATAGTCGAGTAAACTTCCATTGCACATCAATTCCGTAACAATATAAATCGGTTGATCTTCGGGTTCTGTACAAACTGCGTATAATTTAACTAATTTATCATGACGTAATTTTTTCATAATATTTGCTTCGTCAACAAATGCTTGAGTTGACATTGTTCCGACTTTCATGGTCTTAATCGCGACATCAATGGTATTATTCCATTTACCGGCCCAAACTTCGCCTTAAAATCACAAATCCCCAATAAGAAAACGAGAAATTCGAGAAAAAAAATTGAATTTCAATTACCGAACATGCCGTGCCCGAGTTTTTTTAGAAATTGCAGCGAATTTCTCGGCACTTCCCAGACATCTTTCGAAATTGTTGATGTCGTTGGTTTTGTTCGTGGGCACGGACGCGTTAATAAACAACAAAGACCGTCGGAATTTTCTTTTAAATTGACGAAATTATTTTCATTCTGTTTCTTTTTTTCGTTTCTATTACTTGTATAATATTCGATAAGTTCTTCCAGAGTTTTAAACGGCCGACGTGCAGCTATGTAATAACCGATATTTTGATCAGAACATCGAATTTTATAATGTTTAACATGAGGACCACGTTGGTCGTCATGATCACAAATAGACAGAGAATACGGACCTTTGAGTAGAATCAGTCAAGTTAGTCGATTTGTTTTGGGAGAAAAAAGAAGAAAACGATTTTACCAGGAGCATTTTCAGAATTTCGAACGAGAAATGTTCCACGAGGATTTTTTGGATCTAATAAAAGACGTTCGGCTTCCTTTCGAGCAATATCTTTATGAAACCATCTGAAATTGAAATCAATCAAATCGAAATATCGTTCACAAAACACGAAGTAAATTACTCATTAACATCAAGATCTCCGTACGGTGCAACATAAAGTGCAGGAATGTATCCTTTCGAATTATTTTTATGATGTTGAACAAGCCACCAATCAGTTTGACTAGAAATCAATTTTTGACAAAATTAATTATTTATTTATTTCATTGAGTTCGTTTGTTGAAATCAAACCTATTATCAATAACAGTTAGTAAATCTCCAACACGAAACGATATTTCTTCGGATGTTCGTGCATCATAATCGTAGATTGCAACATAGATTTTATCGCCACCATAGGGATTTTTGGGTTTAGGCTGTTTGGTCGAAGTTATAGACTCTATTTTAAAATGAAAAAAACAAACAAATATGCTTTTTTTTCAAAAACAACAAATTCGTACTAGGTAGTTTTCCATTTATTGACTCGATCTCAACTGAATTCGCCGAAATTTGACTTTTAACAGGTATTGAAACATCTGGCTTTGAAAAGCAACAACCCATAGTAAAAAAATAATCTATTCAATTTAGTTCTTATTCATCATTTGATTTTCATCTAAAATGAGAAAACAAATCAAATTCTTCACCTACATATTTTCACATATCACTCAAGTTAGTCAACCTACACAAACATTTCGGATGTGTTTTTTTTCAAATAAGAGAACAAGACGATGATCTATTTCTTCAACTCAAAACACGTTTGTCGACCAACCAAATAGCTAACTAACTACCTAAACTCATCATTTGATGATGTCTTCGCTTGTCTCACTTCAGTTGGAAGTCACCAATGAAACAACATCCTTACAACGAAAAGAGGGCGCCTAACATAAACTCATCTCGAAAAAGATAAACATTATATCCAAGCTAACTGCCTACTACGACTTTAACAGACGATCGAATGCGAAGAGAGAGAAAAAAAATGGAAATAGTTTCGCGTTTTGTCTCGATAAAAAACCATTTACAAATACCGAAATCCATCTTGATAGAAAAGAAAAAGAACGGAACTGAAGAATGTTCGTTTGCTCTTAGAATTCGATATATTATCGAGTCACAGTTTGTTTTTTTTCTTCACGTCATAAATATTTTTCTTTAAATGTGCAAATATTTATCAAATCGATCCGAAACTCTTAAAACAAAGTTGTGCGAGACATAACTCGATCTCGTCGACACGAATGTGTTAATAACATTTACTTTGCTTTTATATTCAATAGAAAAGAGCCTAAACACTGCATTTATTTGTATCTTAATTCAATTGACGAAAAGACTTCCTGCCGACAAATTATTCTAATCGAAATGCTCAAATAACATTAGATGAATTGGTTGTGTCAAGGATTTTCTCGCTTTTCTTCTTCTTCTTCTTCTTCTTTATTAACATATGAAAATCGAATTGACAGATAAAATGATTGAAAAAGAAAACAGACATTTATTTGTCAATAAATAAAAGAAAAACGTAATGTTTGACAAACGAAATGACATTCAATTTAGTCGAATTGATTTCAGTTTTATAGAAAAAATGATTGTTATAACATTTGCATATCTCTATTCGATCTATGGAATCGTTATTTTTCTCGTTTATTTATCGATTTTAATATCACAAAATTATAATTCCGAACGGATTCTTCATTATCTCTGCGTTTTCTGTTCGATTCTTTCGATTTCAATACCAATTCTATTTAAAATTTATTCGACATATTTCGAATATTCGAATGCATTAGTTAGTATATTTTCAGCTGTAACGGGCTTTTTATTTGCTTTGAAAATTCTCGAACTTGCATTTACATATTCATGGTCACAACAGAAACAGATTACATTCAAACAAATTCTTGAAGATTTTTCAACATTTCCAAAATATAAATATGAAAAACAACAACCAAAGAAGAACAAATCGAAAGCACGAAATTCGACATTATTAAATCATTTAAATTATCTTCTTCTCGGCAATGATGAAGATTATCTATCGGCTCGTCGACAAAATCTTTTAATAATCTGCCGTGGTTTAGTTCATTTAGTTTGTTTGCATATTCTTCTTCGTTTAACACCGTATTCTGTTCTTCGTCTTCATAGTCAAAACGCGAGATTTTTCTCGATCGTTGATTTTTTAACGTATACTTTGTACGGATTTTTATTCTATTTTGCTCTTGGAATGATAATTAATATTGTTTTCGGTTCGATGGGATTCATTTGGAATATTTATACTCGTCCGATTTATCCCGGTTATCCATTTTTACCGGTTGGTATTCATGATTTTTGGTCACGTCGTTGGAATATCTATGTGAAATCAATTCTTCATCGTCTTGCTTTTATTGCTCTACCGAAATTAACTGGTTTTCAAGAGAAATCAAATGTCAAATTTCTTCTAGCTGGCATATTTGCATTTGTTCTGTCCGGTCTTTTACATGAATTCATGTATTCAGTCTCAATGAATCGATGGTCTGGCGGAAGAAATATGTTATTTTTTCTTTTTCACGGATTATTTATTGCCATTGAACTTTCATTACAAGGTCTTTTCAAAAGAAAAACAGTATGTTCACCAATTATCGGTTGGTTGTATACAATTATTGCATTATATGCAACTGCTCCTCTTTTCTGTGATCCATGGATTGAAACTGATTGTTTTGCAACATTAAAAACACATTTAGGATAATTGACTCATTGTCTCACATGATTTTCGTTCACTTCGTCATATCAAAATTAGTCTTCACAGTTGTCCTCGTTTTTTTCTCCTATTAATTAATAAAGTAAAAACCGATATCTATAGTTGGATTTTGAAAATACGTAGTTTATGTATATATTCCATCAAAAGATTTTATTCTTTTGTTAAGAAAAAAGAAAATGAAAAAGAAAACTAACAAATAGGTGCACACAAAATAGAAGAAAAAGAAGTAGAACGATCAAGTTAACACAAAATAATCACATGAATGAAAGAAGAAATCAATTGTTTTCCGGGTTTTCACATATTTAACAAAAGAAAAAAAGGCCAAACTAAAGTTCGATAATTACTACTGAGCTTCGATAACACGTCTTGAATCTGTTGTCGTATTTTCAACGACAATATTGGCATCATCATCATCGTCATCATCATCAGCAACATCGTCTCGATGATTCTGTCGATCTCGAGAATTTCGATGTGCCGATTGATATCGTCGATATTTGCTCGGCGGATGTTGATGAGATGTTTTCTTTCGTTTTCTCTCGTTATTCGTATCGATTGAAGTTGATGTTTTTTTCGATGAATTTTCTTCGATAACTGGTGTGATAATCGATGAAAGTGTGACACGTCGTTGACTCGAAGGTACTGTTATGGGTGAATTAGATTTTCTTGATTCGGATTGTGAATGATGATCAGTTTTTGAAGACGGAGCAGTACGATCGTCTTTCGGACGTGAACGATGTCTCGAACGGCTTCTTGATCGACGGTTATCTCGACTAAAACAAATAACGAAGTGAATCAAAGACTGATTTGTGTAGTTACTTGGAATGTGTTTTTGAAGATGAAGAATCGTGTGAATAGACAATTGTACGTTGAATCGATTGAAGAGCAGTTGGAGGTGGACGAGGAGAACGACGTCGTTCTCGATCACGTGTTGATTTTTGTGATGGTGGTGGTGGTGGTGGAGGAGCAGCAGCAGCAGCACGAACAGGAGATGTTCTATTGAAATAGTTAAAATAAAGAAAAAAAAACTTTGTTAATAAGTGAAATCTAACCTTCGATAATTATCTTTCGAAGAAGGACGAGTACGCGTTCGATTTCGATCTGCAGGCGATCGATGTCGTGGAGGTGATCGACGTCGTTGTTGACGAACTGGCGATGCTGGTCGATGGTCATCACGACGACGTCTTTCAACACGTTGACGACTACGACTTCGACTACGTGATGAACGACGACGATATCGATCGTTACGACGTGAAAACGACGAAGTACGAGAATTATTACTCGTAGAAGATGAACGCGATGACGAACGAGAACGTCGACGACTCGTTGATCGTTTAGTTCGTTGAAGAGAACGTTGTTTCGAATAGAATTCATCTTCAGTTAGAGTTGGTTTCATCATTGGTTGATTTGCATGAGGAATTAATGTTGATCCCGATGGATTTTGATGATGAAGCGAAGGAACATTGCCGGGTTCATAATGTTGGATATGATAATTGTTTAAATGTGAATGCATCGGTGGATATGCTGAATGACCAGAATAATGAGTCATTCCACCCATTGGCAGTACGGATGGACCGCCTGGATAAGAAACATGCATTACTGAAGGATAATAATTACTATTTGAAAAAAAAAATTTTAGTTTTGTTTTAAGATTAGAGAAATGAAATATACGGTGGCATTGAATAGGATGTTGGCAGAGGATGTTGAGTTGGATACATCATGTCAGGATGAATATGTTGACCATGTGTTGACATATGTGGATGAACGGGATAATAATGTGGAACAACAGATACCGATGATGATGTTGCCATTGTCGTTGTTGTTGTCGTTGGTGGAGATGAAAGAATTGTACTAACAGGTGCTACTTGAGATGGTGGTGTATGACGATCGAATTTTTCATCTAAATATAGTCAATGAATTGCTTGAGAACAAAATCTTGATTGAATTACTTTCAGAAATATTCGAATCTGTTAGTTTATCCGATGATGATTCTTCATTACTACTGTTATTGTTATTGATTATATGTTTTTCTTTTTGATTAAAAATATCATTGTCAGATGTTTTATCATCTTCTGAAGCAATCATATCGGCCGATTTCGTTTCGAAACTTTGTTGTGATGAAGGCGATGGACTTCTTCCAATTGGTTTCATTTTAATCACAATCGGTGCATTTTTAATCGGTACAACGGGTTGCTGTTGCGTAACTGTCGGCAGAATAGCAGCATCATATTCATCAGGTTCATTGAAATTTTGATTATTTGCTAATTTCGTTCCCATGGAATCTGTATTAAGTTCATTGGTTTGTGATAACGGATAATAAAGTGACGATTTCTGTTGTCGTTCTTCTTGCCATTGATTAACATGTTTTCGTAGGATTAAATTTGGATTGATATGATTAATTGGTACATTTTGTCGATGACATTGCGGACATTCATGAATTTCACTTTCGATTAATGCATTACGAATACCTTAAATAGATCAAAGTAGATTTTGTGAACAAAATGAAATGAAGTTTGATTTGTATTTACAATCATCACAAAAACTGTTATGACAACATGGTGTTATGACAGCATCGAAATAGATTTTCTTGCAGATTGGACAGAGAAGATCATCGGGAGGAAGTTCTTCATCTGCAGATTTTGCTAGTAGAATCGATGGTGCAGATGGTACACCGCCTTTTTTGTCACTATTTTCAATTAATAATTCACTGAAAAAGAAATTTATTTCAAAAAAAATAATAAAATCAAACAAAATTATTTAACGCACGCCATTTGTTTGGGTACAAATGCTTGACCAGATTTGTCTGTCAAAACGCCAGGCAAAGGTGCTGGTACTCGGATAAGACCATTACGTGGAATGCCCGTTGGTCTTTTAACTAAGTCCGTGTGACGCGGATGACGAGTCCGATGACCATAATGATAAGGCGCCTGATTTGTTATGATATGTGAATTATATGATGTCGGTTTTGGGAGAGATGATGAACTAGTCGATTGTGTACCATCGTTATTCACCGATGATGAACCATTGACATGACCAGTTGAATTCGTAGATGATGATGATGATGATGACTGCTGAAGATAGAAATGTAAGTAACGAACGAACAACAAGAGAAAAGACTGAGAGAATCAAATAGGGACTCGCTTTAGATTTCGATAATGAGTTTTATTTTTATTTAAAAATGATTCTACGTGATGAGAAGGACATCGATGACTACGGATATGATTGACATCCTTAATACGATGATGATGATGATGATGACGCACAGCGTCTTTATTTTTAGTGATAAAATAATCTGATTTACAAAACGGAATGGAGGAGGAGAAAATGACAGAAAATAATGATCGACGTTGATATTCGAGGATAATCATATCTGATGAATCCATTCCAAAGATGGAACCTACCAGGTGAAGTGGACATTGACTTCTTAGATGACCAGGTTGTTTACAAGTGTGACATATGTACGATGTATTCGATCGATGAGCTACTGGCCTACGCAAGTCAAATCATTTTACATACAAAACAATGTTGAAAATATTTTTCTTTTGCTATTTTTACATATATGCAGGTTGAGAACTTTTTAAAACTTGTTTCAATCGTTCTTCTTCATTGAAATCTTCACTTGAATTGTTGTTGTTGTTGTTGTTACTTGGTGGCTAAATATTCAATAAAATTTGATTAACATTCAAGAATCTATGTTAGAAACAGATATTCTACTTGATTGAATGCTTCTAAAGGAACAGGTTTCATTTCTGCAGTTGCTGATGAACCAATGACAGGTCGAAGATATCTACAATCAAGTTTACTAGCACATCGAATTCATAGTCTCATGAATAAAAACGTACTTATTCACAATTTCATCGGATGAAATAGCCGGTTTTCGAGTAGTTGTTGACGGTGTTAATGATTCGAACATACCTCTCACACGTCGAGTGACAACAACACTTGTATTTTTTTTAATCATATCCATCGGATCTTTGTATTCTAAATATGTAATCAAATCGAAACAAAAAAAAAGTCAAATTTCTAAATTGAAAATAAGAAAAATTAGCACACCTTCATGTGTTGTTGAATCACTAATAATTAAATCATAATCATCTCTTGAATGATGTCCTCCTGAACGTGTTGATTTCTCGATAATCAATCGTTTGAGTTCTCCAAGCGGACAACTAGGTCCTTCAAATTGTACCGATTCAAAATCTCTGTCTGCTTTGTATTTATATCGTATAATGGACACGTTTTTAGCCATAGTTGATGTATCAATGAAGACAAACAATTATATACACAAAAAAAGCACAGTATTGATGGAAAATGTCTTTATTTTTTTTTATGTTGATAGATGAGAGACGAAATCACCAAAGAAAAACGAATTTTTTCAGAACAAAAACGAAATGTTATTGGATTATTGACAATGATTTTTGAGAAAAACGAATAATAAATAACCAAACAAAAGATGATCAACGCACGAAAATGCTAAACATGATGAATAGACGATGAGAGTTTATGTACGAAGATCAAAAACGAATCATTGTCTATTTCAATCTAAAAAAAGCAAAGCAGACAGAAAAATAAACAAGAAAATATTACTAAGATTTCAAAATTTCATCGAAAATACAACCCACCTTCGACTAAATGAGTCATTTTATGTATATGCATCAACAGTAATAATAAATAACACAAGACGAACTATTAGATATGGCCATGACATATCATCCTCTACTTTATTGACATTTTTTCGAGAAAAATTTTCGAGAAAATTTCTTAACAAATTCAGTTCAATCTTAAAAATAATCAAAAAATCGATTCACTTTAACTAACAGTGTCATCTATTGTCGCTATGTGAGTCAGCAAAGTTTTGTTTTATTGCGATCTATTTTGTTCTGCATTCCGCCGACATTAAAATACACGAACATTAAGAAAATATTCTTCTAGAAGTTTCATCAATAGTAAGTACTCAAGCCAATCGAATATCATTAAATATCTATATGATCTATGACAGAGAACTTATAAGAACAATCAAAATTTTAGATTAAATTACTAAGAAACACAGAGTTTTAAAAAGTACTCACGAACGTCTTATACTTTACGCACAACAATTCTTTTCTTCTATTAAACATAGGCTGAAGGCATAAATTTCTAATGAGATCTTTGGTAAAATAATAACACTATATAGTTATTCTCTGATGAGTTTCATTTCGTAACACTTTGAATGAAGATACTTTAATAAAGAAATATGATAGGATCAAAAGAGTTTCATTTTGTTTTTTCAAGTAAGAAGAAAACGAATAACATATCTGTCAATAAGGAATACATATATTGATTCATTCGATGTGGAATTTGGAAGTTTCCAACCAATAAAAATGAAATATTTCGAAATTACTTCCTTGTTTTCTAACTAAACAATGCGAAAATTCTCGAAAACTAAGCAATTGAAATTTGCGCAATAGAATGAAATTACGCAATCTCTGATTTTGTTAAGATTATTTAAGAAGTAAAGCATTTCCTTGTCGATTCTATTCAATAAAAATATTGACAATTTCTGATAGAACACAGACTCTTATTCTCCACATCCGATGAATCATAAGCATTTTTCAATCAACCCATTGTTTTCCCATAAATTCATTATATCATCTACAGTATTTTCGCTATTTAATATTTTTACTTATTGTTCTAGGAAATTTCATTATTGAAAATGGAAAAAAACCCATTCTTATAAAAAAAAAAGATATTATCATAATTCATAAGTAAATGAATATTGCCATAATAGAAAGAGTGAGAGAGAACAATCATAGATAAATATATGTATATATATATATATGAACAGGTAGAATTGCTGTCAGTGATTTATTTGGTTATACAGGTAAGTGAAGGAAAGAAGGAAATTGTTTGTAAACCCCTCCCCCCCGCAATAAAAGGCCCCGGGGCCCTCTATTTTTTTCGCAAATCGCGATTTTTTCGAACCAAAGTCGCCGTATCCCCCTAGAAAAGGATTTTCCGAACATTTGGCCTCAAACGGGCCTTCTATTGCGGGAAGAGGTTTCTGCAAATAAGAGGAGTCATTGCAAAAATGTTTGTGTAGTATATTTATTAAACAACTCGTAATTGAAATCTATAGACATTTACAATCACTTGACAGCGTTTCATTTTAGGAAAACAACTCGTGCCATCTATTTCGAAGAGAACTAACTGACCATTGGTTTAATTTCTGCCTTGTCATTAATCATTCTCTTCTTTTCCTTCCTTTCTTTTTTCCTTCTTGTCAATGAAAATGAGACAAAAAAGAATGAGACGAACATACAAACAGAAACTTTTAACGAAACGACATTTATTTCAGATATCAATTCAAAACCAAAATGAGTAACAATCGTTCATCGATTGACGATTCACCGAAAGAAGATGGTAAAAACGAACTACTTTTTCGTTGTCTTTTGCATCTCGCTCTCTCTCTCT
>Ga0209960_1002248_pt1 | contig 19974 bp, 19 predicted proteins | sample ThiBiot_500_plan_2_FD_183947 | JGI IMG/M metagenome (GOLD analysis project Ga0209960, IMG submission 183947) | Wastewater bioreactor microbial communities from Cape Town, South Africa - Thiocy_expt_500_plan (SPAdes) | ecosystem: Engineered > Bioreactor > Thiocyanate-remediating >...
AAAAAATATGAGGTTAATCTTTTCAATGACATATAAAGTTTTCGAAGATGTTTCACTAAATGAATGAATGGCTTTCACGTTTATTTAAGTTGAAAAAGTCAAGGATAACAAGAACAAACACAATAACACAAAAGAAAGAAAGAAAGAAAAAAAGAAACCAGCGTAAAAAATTTGCTTAATTTTTAAATCTCTTTCTTTTAAAATCCTGAGAATAACTTTCATCAGTTTGATAAGAGAAAGAGAAATCAAGAAATGAACAAACAGCAATAACAATACGAAAGATTTAATTTTTCGGATGAGGCCCTCCTCTACCACCACGTTTTCCACCGCCTCCTGCTGCAGCACCTCCTCCTCGACCTGACACTATTCCTCCATCATAGAACGGTGCTGCTGTTGCTGCCGCCGCTGCTGCTGCTGCTGCTGCTCCTCCAGGTCCATGTTGGTAGAATGCAGCAGGATAACCAGTTGATTGATAGTTATTGGGTGAGGCAGCTGTTGGATATGTCGGACGAAACGTATGAGGAAAAGGACGACGTTTCTTGGCTTCGACATTGACTTTGTATTTTTGAAAGAAACTATCACGATCAGCGACAACTGCTTTAGCCATATCGACCGATTGACAAACACAAAAAGCGAAATTTGCTGCACCAACTTGAGAGCCTGTGTTACCAATTCGAACGAGTAAAAGACGACCAAATGATCGGAACATTTCACGAATCTAGAATTCGGTTATATCGAATAGAAACTAAATACTTTTCCTTCTCACCTGTTCTTCCGTAATTTGTGCTGATAAATCTCCAACAAAAACTTCTTGATCATCAACATAACCAGTAGTTAAATATGCTTCGACATCTTCACCTCCGTAATACCATGAATCATCATAATATTCATCAGTATCTTGCGGATGACCACGAGCTTGTGCTTTATTTTTATTTGCTTTCGATTTTTTCGATTTGCCTGATTTAGTACTTGTTGCTGTTGAAGGTGTTGTCGGTGCTGCTGCCGTACCTCCTGCATTTTGTGCTGTTGTTGCTGCTGCTGCTGTTGTCGAACTTTCAGTTGTTGGCGCTTTTTCTTTCTTGGCAATAGCATCTCGATATGATTTGGGCTTTGGTGCTTGTTGTTGTTGTTGTTTTTCTTGATTTTTCTGTTTTTCATTGGTTGCTGTTGTTGTTGTTGTTGTTGCGTTCACATCCGGTTTATCATCTTTTTTCGGTTCGAAATCATTCGAAAATTCAATATTAATTATTGACGATGGTGTAATCGGTGTTTGAACAGGTATTGTCTTTGTTGGAGTCGATGCAGATGCTAAATCAAAATCAAATTGAAATTTTCTTTAAAGAACGAAAAAAACAAACAATCGAACCGTCATTAGATGTATTCAATGATCCTGGTCTTTCATTTTCTGTTGTTGAATTTGCTGTTTGATTCTCCTGATATCTAAAAATATCGTTGTGAACATAATACTTTTGTTTATCGCTGGTTGTTGTTGGTGCGAGGACAAATGTTTGAACAAAACGTTTCATCATTGGCGTTTGATTATTATCTGTTACTGGTGTTGAAGATATTTCACCACAAACTTGAACAACAACCGATGAGCCAACTGTTGAATGACAGTCGACTTGTCGAATTTTCACATGACGTTGTTTAAGTGATAATTCGTCGATTCGTTTGGCAATATTTTCTATTCCAGTGACGGTTTTATTCGGATCATCATGCATTAATGTCGATGATGTTGAATAGAAACGATGCAATGCTTCGGGATGTTCATGAAGAAGACGATAGTATTGAACAACAAATGCTTTGCCAATTTGTTGAGGAGTGACTTCACTTGGATTGCTTGTTGTTGATTTTGCAGACATTCTTTCGATTAGACAAATAACGACAGATTATCAGAGAAGTTTAGGTAGGAAAAAACATTATCAATTCATATTCAAAAATATCTGCAAAAAAAAATAAAATTACGATTAAGAATTTTTTGTTTTATTAGTGTTTCAAGAAAATAAAGTCAATGTTTTTGATCAAATATGATATTTGTATGGTGATGTTAAACGATATTTAACATTCGATGCAGTTGGAAGATCATTTTTTGTATAATATAAACATAATTCAACGATATTCGTAAACAGTCGATCATTTTCGATGATAAACAGTTTATTCTCCTAGAAAATCATTTCAATTGTAATTGAAAGTTTTTATCAATAAAATATTTGTACCTTTTTATCTTGATAAATATTCCAAGAGGCTAACGGTGAATTAGCGTGTTCATAAACTCGTAGTGCCTTTGAAAATGAAATGAAGATAAATGTACAATTAATTGATTTAGTAGATTTACCAGAGAACAGTTAGGTGTACTTTGAGTTTTACGTGAAATCGCATAGACACCGACTTTATTTATCTTTTGAAGAGTTCTAAATGGGAATTTGTTTTTGTTTTCAAACGAAATCAATTCAAATAACAACATACTTTTGTAAATTTTCAATTGTCTCTTCATAAATAATGTCCTGTTCTTTGATTCGTGGAATCACAGTTGGTCGAACTATGATCTCATCTGGATTCACGTATCCTTCTTCTAAATCAATCGTGTTTGTGTTTTTTTTGAATTTGAAGAGAATCAAATGAAAACAATAACATAATCAGAATAAGCAAACGATGAAGAGCACAGTAGCAAAGATAAATGAATACCGATTCTAAAATCACAAACATAAGTTCACAGAATTCGAGTTTTTTGTTGTTGAAAAACTACATACACAGATTGAGGTTCAGGTTCTGGTTCGGGCTCGTATGTTTCTGTTTGATTCAATTGATTAATGTATTTATTTAACGTATCGACCCATTTCTGAATTCGAAAAGAAAATATTTTTCAAACAAATCGAATGAATTTTACTTTCTGATTTTCTTCGAAATCACAAGAAAACACTTCTTCAGATTCTTTATGTTTCGGTAAGATTTTAAAATCGAACGAAGCACTTTTAGGTAATACAGAAATTCCTCCGATGCCTTTCTTTTTATCAGCAGCAATTTTCTCGCATCTTCAAGACGAAAAATTGATTCGAACGAATTTTTCGCGAAACGAAATGTTCTACTTGTGATAATGAATCAAATCGAACTGATGAAGATGATTTTGTGGATTTTTTGTTTGAAATAAAACCAATTGAATTTGATCCCATCCATTCGAGTATTTCGACTTCACCAAACAGCCGAGATATTCTTTTACTTCTGAGAATAAGAAAAAAAAAACAATTTTAAATTGAGTTTTGCAATCAAAATATTCGATTTACGTTTTTTATAAAAGATTTTCTCTTGAAAAACAATATTCGTTTTGACTGTTTCGTAGTTAATCATTCTCAGAAATCTAAAAGAAATATGAAAATCGTTTTTTTATTAATGATACAAAAATTTATAAGGTGTTTTCAGATAAATTCGATCAGAGGTTGGTAGTGGATTTCTAATGTAATATTGACACAATTCGACAATACTATCAAACTCACGGCCGCTTTGACAGTTCGGTAATCGAAAATTTGAAATTTTATTTTTATTCTGTTTTTGAGAAATTGGAAAACATCTTATTTTCAATTGTTGAAGATAAACACAGAGTGTCTACAAATGAGAATTTAGCTCGATTATAAAGAATCAAATTTATATTACATAATGATTAGTTTCTGTGCTCGATGGTCGGACAAGAAAAGCACCGAATTGACGCGTTTGTGCAAGGGCCCTGATCATTCAACAAGAGATTCTAGTTGAAAACTTCGTTTAATCGAAAAGATTTTTACCCGTCGGAATCATTTCTCTCATTCAAATAGAAAACATCATTCCAATAAAATCTCTACAAAATCGATCAATAGATTTTGTCACAATTTCAATGTTCATACAACCATAGGCAACAACGAATTCGCTCGAGATTGATCAATGTCTGCGACAATCGAATATCCTGAGTCAGGCGAATTCAAATGATCGATTTGATTACTAAAATTATCTTTCTTTGATGAGATTTGAGCTCTAATCAATAGATTCGAATTACTTTCGACCGCCGAATTCAGGATAGAGAATCGACCTGTGTTCTTCTAAAGAAAATATCGAATTGATTTTGCTTGTAACGAAAAGCAATTGAGCGTAGAAGAGCGAGAAGTTTGAATCAAATGGATAGCGAAAATACCCGAATTAGTGTTAATCGAATCTTCATTTTTTTCACTCGGCTGTAAACTGATTCGAATAAAACAATTTTACGTCGAAAAACAAACCTAATCTCTTTGTATTTTACTAGACTGAATCGGTTAGACTTTTAGTTAGATCTCCAAGTAATCTTTTCCAGTTCTACGTATAACAATTCTTCGTTGCTTTGTTCGTTTGATTGACTTACGTCTATTTCTCGTTGAGTTTCAGTGCCAAATATTTCCGCTTGATCGTTCTCATTGAATTTCATTTGAATTAATTTTAAATTATTCGCTGGAATATTCGATCGAGTGATAACTTCATTGATTCTATTTGTCAATAAAACAAAACGAAATCAAGTTTTCTTTCACTAAAATATGATTCGATTTACATTGTTTGTTGATCAAGAAAGAAAATTTTCTTCAAATTCATCGTCTTTCGTTTGAATAAATACAATCCAAGAACATGTTCTCGATTGTTTTTGTTTAAAATTGTTGCAACTGCCCAATATTCTTTAACTAAAACAAAGATTCTCCTTTGATAAACGTAAAACAATGACAAAACCTACAAATCACAGATAAATAAAATAATTTTCCTTGGTAAACAATTCCATTAGCCTCGATATTTTCGTATTTGCACGATAATAAATCGAACAAAATGCCCGGTAAATCGTTATGTTGAGATGCTGTTCGAATATTCGACGTTCCCATTCTATCTGAAACGTGATTAGATAATCAAGTCAAAAAGCTCAAACAATAGAATAAAACAAGCTGATTTAATAAGAATTCGAATAGCTCAAATAAAATGAATAAGGAGCTTTGAGACAAATCTCTCCAACAAGTCCTTTCGATCCATCCGTTCGAGATGATAAATGTGGTAGCGAATTATTTCGATAGTATTCACAAAGATTTGAAATATTATCAAATTCTGGTGCATCGGCGTTTGTTGTTAAACCGAATTTTCCATTCTAAAACGAATTCAAATTTGAAACAATTTGTTTTCTCTGCTTTTTTTTTCTATCTTACCGGTAAACTCAAAAGTTTGTATTTAACTATTCCTTCGAATGTGTAAACACTCAATGTCTAAAGAAAATCAATCGATTTGGAATATGATTAAGTCAAATGAATAATACATATTGATGAGTACACGAAACATTCGCTGGAGACGATGGTCGAATGAGAAAAGCACCGATTTCACCGATTTCATTCAAAACACTTCAATCAAATTCGTTCGAAAAAAAAAACTTTCGACAAACAAAACAAATGCCTACTGAGCGTGATCATCTTTTTCATTCGAGTAAAATACATCGTCCCATGTCAAAGACTGAATAAGAAATTGATTCAAATAGAACGTTGTTTCACTCGATTTTTTCTCAATTTACTTGTTCGTCTAACGACGGAGGTTGAAAAATATCATCGACTCGTATATAAGTATGATCCGATGTGTCACATGTAGTCGTCGGATTTAAATGGAATCTAATCGATGGAATGAAAATCGGTGATGATTGTTCGTTGTGATTTGTTCCATCGGTAATTGCCGGTGATGTAGGACTGAGCACAAAAATTCAATCGAAATTTGCCGAGAAAGTTTATTTACTCTTAAATAAAGAGAAGTTTTCGTTAAAAAACAAACAAACTCGATATTTGTTATTTCAGATTTTACTTGATGAAAATGGTTCGTAATTTGATCGGACTTCGGCTCCGGAATCGTTTTCTAAGCAAATAAAATAATTTTACTAATGAAAAAAAAAAAACAATCGAACAAGAAGAGCAGCAAGAACAGCAAGTCGAACCTATAGTAGTAGTGGTATTATTCTCTTTTGGTTTTTGTTTTGATTCTTCTCGTGAATTTCTCGAAAATAATTATTCAATTAGAAATACACAAAAAAACTCAAATCGAACTCTACTAACTCAATCGTTGGACAATGTTCTTTCATCCAATCGAGAGCTTGTTGAATATGTTGAACCCATTTCTACTGAAAATCTTTATCAAATCAATGATTTCCGATGAAATACCTGTCGTTCAATAACATTATTCGCACCGAAGATTTCCACATCATGAGAATCTTTGCCAATTAATTCGAAGAGATAATAATAAGTTTTCAATGATTTCGTTGAATGATCAAGAATTCTATTTCAATATTTGTCATTTGAAATCCAAACTTCTTCGTTGAATTACCTTTCATATTCATCTAATTCGAAGAAAAACGATGGTTTATGTTTTCGATTTCGATACAAATAAATCATAAGAATTTCTCTTTCATTATCAATCGGAATTTTTGCTAAAACAACATAATACATTGCAACTAAACATGGCGAACAAAAAAAACAAATCAGTGAATTTGAATTCGTGAAGATAAAAACAAACATTGAGAAATATTGAACATTTTGATTTGAACTGAACGATAATTTAAATGTCCTTCGCAGAGAATCCATTGAGATTGAATATCCGAGTATTTGTACGACGCACACTCGAGGTTTTTCTTCGATGCTTTCGATTTCGTCGCTGAATAAAACAGAAGACATTTGACTTTCAAAAGAATTCTCTAGTTTTTTTTTTGTTTATTACCCATCGATTTTCAAAATCTGAAAATATTCGAGATCATTTTATGATTATGAAACGAGAAATCAGATCAAACAAGGTGAAGAACATTTTTCGGAACTGATATTATAATCGTTAAGTGTTTTATTATCAGCCATTTGTTTTCTTTCGAGTATCAAACATTGTTGAGACTCAACTGATTTTTACTTTCGTTTCACAAGAAAAAATATCAATCTTGGAGTTCGAGGGTATTTCATGGAGAATCAGTTGGCTGAGTTTGTTCGTTTTTTTTACCGAAAATTCGAGAGAATTTTCATAGAAATTCGTATCGATGTCGAATAAAATGAAATTATTTTTCAAAACGAAGATTCGTTTCAAAACTAACTGAAGATGTCATCGGAAGACGACGAGAATTCGATTGTCTTATCTTATTAAACAGACATTTGATACTCGATTACGATTTTTTCTTTAAATATTCATTTTAAGAGAAACTTTAGTTAAAAATCAATCGAATGAGTAACAACGATTGTTTCTGATTAATGAACTGGAAAGTTCTTTGTCTAGGTGTGAAAAAAAAACCGTTTGTTAAATTCAAAACAACGACATCTGCTTGAGAAACGACTGGAAATCTTTTTCAAAATTTCGTCGAAATGATTTTCTCTCAAAAAATAAAATAAAAAAACTAGAAATTTTTAATTATTCTCACTTGAAATGATTCTCATTGGTTCACAATGATCGATTTCTTAAATCTATTCGTTCGTTTTTTTTTCATTTCACGAAAAATTTTCTTTCTTCGTTTTAAGTCAAATGCATATTGAATCTAAACGGGGTTTTTTTTTCGCAACAAGGTTAGATATGCACACTCGTCCTTGAACGAAAAAAAAAACGCCGAACACATCGAGTAACCTTTGTCAATTATGTAAATTCAAAAGATTTTTTTCCTATTCAAACTATAAACTCCTCGAAAAAAATATTTTTTCGGTAAGGTCATTCATTTTGAATATAAATCGATTCATTTCAAGTAAATTGAATGTTCAATGTCATCGTTATATATATATTTATATAATATATGTCCATGGACATCATTCATCATTGTTAATGAAGAGGAAAAAACGCAGAGTAAGTGTGAAGATGAATCGAATGGTTAACTTTAGTACATCGCTTTCTCAATCAGCATCTTCTCATCTGTCTACACCCTCTTATGATGTAATAAGAAAAAGTTGCCTTTCAATGACAAGTGATTATACATTCGAAGCTAAAACATTATCAGAATAAGTTACATATCTTTTCTTTTCTTTTGCTAAGTATCATTAAGAAGAACCAAAAAAAAAGACCTCGAACGGAGTGTTCATCTTTCATTTTGTGTTTTAGATTAAAACGAAGAAAGTATGTCTACAAATCGGCCAACGCCATTTAATAGACGTCTAATATCGATTAATAATAATACGAATAACAATAATAATTCGAATACAAAGCGTAAGTAACAAAAAATGAATTGAAAGCAAGGAGTTTTGTTTTGTTTTTCTCGTTTGAAAAGCGGATGTTCTTGGTCATGAAAAAATCGATTTAACACGTTTAAAAAAACAAGCTCAACTAAGTCAAACACAAATCCCTAAAATTCCTCGAATAACTCGAACATTAAACACTCTCGAAAGTGTTTTGAAAATTCTCGAAGAACACAGTCGAATCTCGAAATGTCACATCGATCATCTTATTCAATCAGTCGAAAAAGAAAATCCTCAATTAGCTCGAGTAACAAAAAAACTTCTTCTCCAACTGAACGAACATCTTCTGTATTTTTTTTCTTAAGCAATTACATGAATCTCAAGTTGCTTATCTAAAACTACAAGCTCATACGGCCTCATTACAAAGTTTAAAAGAATGTTATTGTCGTTACGCGCATATGCTCGATGGAGCTCGAACGATGTTCAACGCCTATCAGCAAACGACAACAAAACGAGATTCAATCGATCAAGTGAAACTCGGTTTAAAAGAATGTACGCAAACTTTATGTGCGATCGAAGCTCAACTTGAGTCAATGTTGGGAACGTTTGTTTTGAATTTGCAAGAAATCAATGGATTTTCTCGAATTTGTCCAGGCGATGAATACGAATTGCTTATTCGTTACGGACAACAGAAATGGAAAAGTCGAGGGAAAATCTTAAAACATAATAAAAATGAACAAACCTGGACGAAACAAGGTTTTCAATTGAAAGCTAAACTAGCTGATTTATTACTGATTAAATTAAGTGAAGTGAAATTATTGGGCGTTTCGTTGAAAACAATCGGAACGAAATGTTTTGAAGTGAATAATTTTTATTCAATTGAACCACAACGGATGATTGTCAATGCCAATCAAAGTGGAACGATCAAACTCATGTTTTTAGTTCATTGGGAGTTCGTTTTTTGCTTTTTGATTTGCTTTTTCGTTCGATCGAGAGAATTGCTTTTAGTCTTTACGATCAAGTTGATACGAAATTTACATTTTATAATCCAAATCGAACGTATTCCGATGTGACACGAACATGGTCAATGTTCGTTGGAAATACGACATTAATTCGAACTGTTAACGATACACTTTCAACTTCTTCTTCGAAACGTTTATCAACATTTACTCCGTTGAATAATCAAGATTATCTATCATCGATTGATTTCAATTCGGAAATCAATCATTATGATGAAATCGATTTTCAACAAAAAGTAAAAGCAAATTCATTTTTATCAATTTTGAATTCTCGTTGTTTTTTTTCTGTTGTAAAGACTGGCGAAACTGCAACTGAAGATAGTCAATCTTGTTCGTATACGTCATCGTATCCGGGTGGATTGAATTCCGATGAAATTTCAAGTGCAGTTTCGAATGATTATTGTCAAACTGAAGAAGAAGAAGAAGATGCATATGAATCGATTTATGAATTAGATTTAATTATTGAGCAAGTGCGAACTTGTTTAGATGATTTACGAGTTACTGATCGGTCGTTTTCGTTGATTTTCGATCAAATTGAAGAGACGTTAAATCGTTTAGATGAAATTATTAAAAGTGAAATTCATCAGCAAACAGAAAAAACTTTAGAAATCGAAAATATTCTCGAAGATTTTCATTTTTTGAATACCTATGATAACAATCAAGACACATTGAAAACAATTGACTCAGGTTTCGAAGGCGAACAACAAAAACAACAAACTCAACATTTTAAATCGATTATTCATCTGATCTTCGTCGATATTCTCAATCGAATTTTAATTCTTCTTCACGTAAAAAAAAACCAGAACAAAATCATTTTTCTTTGAATTTCCGTTTTCTTTATTTTCTCTATGAAAAGTATATTCAAAATCGATCGATATCCGATGATCAACTTCTTGTCGAACGTCTTCGAGATCAACACGATCAATTAAAAATGGCGATCTATTGGTGTAAAAACCAAATCAAAGATATTAAACAAGGTAAATTCAATCTGTTCGCACTTCATCATCGTCATTTTTCTTTGTTTCTAAAAGCTTTATCTCAATTTGATCAATCGACGATCGATTTTTGGTCGGAATGTTGTTTAAATGAAACATTTACTATTTCATTCGAACGTTGTATCAACGAACTAAGTCGATATTTGAATTGTACACCGGGTAAATAGTTGGAAAACGAAGAAGTGAAAATTGATTGTGAGGAAATGATTTAGATGTTGGCGAATATTTATTAAATAATCTTTGTTGTTTAACTTTTCAAAATGATTTTAAACGTCCGAAATCGTTGACTTTGATACAGATTTGGTTGATTTTGAGAAAAAATCGATCGGAAATCGACAACGAACTTGAAATTGCCAATGAGCAAAGTAAATTTTTCGATTTCGATCGAAAAAGAAGAAGAAGAAATGTTTTATTTGTTTGATTTAGTTAATCTTTCGAAAGATCTTTTAAATTTAATTTCAATGAAAAATCACGAGGAAATTGCTTTGATGATCAATCGACGAACGTTAAACAACAACGAACTTTTAGATCGATTAATCGAACAATATGATTTTCAAATTCCAGGTAGATCAACAAAATTTTCGTTTATAGAAAACGTTTTTTTTTCTATCTTCGTATTCAGATGAATTGATCGGACTTTTTCAATCATCGATTCGTCATGATTTAATCTCTCATTTCCGTAGATCATTATTATCTCACAATGATAATCCAAATAAACGTCTTCAAATACACAAAATGATATTCAATATTCAGCAAATGGATTCTCTCTAGTCATTTGTCTAATTTTTCGAAACAAGAAGAAATATTTTCTTTCTGATTTGTTATCTGTTTTTCTTTTGTCTTGCGCAATCCGTTAGGAACAGTGTTCGCTTATTTGTAAATACGATAATGAGCTCTCTTTCTCTCTCTTTGTTATGATTTATTATTCATCTCTACTCTCGTATTAAAACAAACACCTTTTTTTGCTTTGTTTCTCTCTCTCTCTCCTTCTTGGATGATGATAAATAAATGAAGACAGAAATATATTTACATTCGACTACTTCTGTTGTTTCCTTTTTTTTTTGTAGATTCACTATGGGCAAACAAAATCGTGCGATTGCACAGAAAACGAAAGTTAAACAACAAAAAAATGATAAGAAACCGAAAGTGGTTAAAACGAATTTGAAACGAGTGAGATTTGAGAAGAAATTCGATAGTGAAAATTGACCTTTCTGTTTAGTTGAACGAACGTGTTCGAGATAAGGTCGAGAAAATTGATAAATTGTATCAAGGAAAAGAGAAAAAACAAGTAGAAATTCATTTGATTTCGATTTTAGTTTAGTCGTTTTGTCGATTTTTAAGGAACCCAAGGAAACAACAGCAAAACCACAAGGTCAAACAAAACCAAAATCGAAATCAAAATAAAAACTTTTGTTCTGTTTTCTGTTATTTGTTGTTTTGTTGATAAATAAACAAAAATCCTTATGAAAATCAGTTTTCAGATTTTAATTTTTATTCATATCGTTTTATACATCAATTCGATTATCCCAAAAACGTATCACTAGCAAAAGAAGAGAGAACAAATATGATTTAAATATGAACACTACAGTATGTTGGTATTTTTGATTTAATCACTGGTAAAACTTCCTAAAAAAGCAATAAAATGTTAAAACTAAATCATCGACTTAAATTCGATTTTACTTTTCCTCCATTTTCTTCGAAAATATTCAATGCATTTGTAACAGTATCTCGATATTTTCGATTGGACATTCGTTTTGCTAACTAAACACCGAAAGATCAAATATCAAAACATCGAATCAAAATTGTATCTTTTCTTACAATACTTAGAAAACTTTTCAAATATTTATCCAATTCACCGCCAACAACAGCACTCAATTGCGTCAATGCATTCAAAGCACCATCAAAAACTTCATCATTATTCGAACTCAACGCTGTCTTAATCGGGTTAACCAATTGTGGTAAGAGTGGTACGACTTTCGGTCTTGCATTTATATTCGATAGAAGTTCGGTAAAACCTTGTCGACTGATAAATGGAAGTGGATGTGCTGTTTCTCTCAAACCTTCAGCGAGAAGAACAAGAACCGGATCATAATTAAGTTCATCAATCGATGTACTCCATGCTAGACGATTTCGAACTGAACCATGAACAAGTCGACATGGTATTCGTCCCAATGAAAATGCATTTAGAAAAGGTGAAGCATTCGTTGAATTCACCGTGGCAAACGGATCGATTGTTTTCGGACATAATTTCGCCGATGGACGCGTTAAGGAAGCAGCCATTATTATTTAATAAACGTCAATAGCATGTTGCTAAGTCAAACAAATAGAATTGCCGTCGAGTTCTTCGGTTCGTTTTTCTCGTTGCTATCTTCGATTGACATTTCAAGAGGTGGCAGTAGTTTCTAATCGATATTAATCATTTGTTTTCGATTCAATCCTTAAAGTTTTTTATGCGTCATGTGTGATTTCTATGGGTGTGATTGTCAAAGAAATCTTAGCAAATCATGTTTGCTGAGGGTTTGTTTTTCGGTTTCATATATATATGCAAATTTAATAATAATAAAAATTTGTTTTTCTTCTTGCCTCGAAATTTTTTTATTGATGAGAAAATATTAAAGACGTCGCAATTGAAGTTTTATTGAGAGTAAACCGATAAGAATAAGCAATAAATACGACATACAAGCGCGTGATTCGTCTTCTTCTTCACTCAGATCGGTTTCTCGTAATCGACTTTTAAATAAATACGAAAATCATGATTTTTTTTTCTTTTCCTTTCGATTTCGTACTTTCGAATAACAATCATAATCGATATAGTAGAGAATCCATTTTGACTAAAACATACAACTATGTATGTATGCGTTCGTACTATCGATTATTCTTGAGTTTTGACACGTCATTGTACACATGTACTTTCCGTACGCGCGCATCACGCAACGTTCTTCGTTTCATCATGGATGTCGGTGCACTTTTTCTACCATCTTGTATAAATGATCTGACATTTGCCTAGTAGTATTTCATAATTTAAATTGTATCAAGTAGATAACGCATACGTTTAGAAAATGAGTCAAAAATCATCATGTGATATTTGTGTTTTGGTTTTTATTTGCGTGCGTTGATGTTCTAGTTTGTTCTTGTTCGATCGTCAGTCAACGTGTAGGAGATACCAATAGTAACCGCCCATATATTAACTACAAGTTAGATCATTAATCAGTAATGTGAGTAAAGCAGAACGCCTTCAACTTGTTGCGTTTCTTTTTCTTATTCTGCGATGTTGTCAGGCAACAAGTAGAACAACGGAGGATTGTGAGTAATATTGTTTTTCTGTATCATAGAAGCTTCTATCAATATATATATACGCAATACATCTGTTTATTATTTCCTATAGATTTCTATATTCAAATTAAAAAAAAAACAAACAAACTATGAGCGCTTGTATAGCTCGTCAAAGTTCGTTACAACTTCCATCAACAAATTGTTCTCAACAGTATCCGTATTCGATTAACTTCTCATCTCAATTGACGTCAACATCGTGTCGAAAGAGACTCTACAGCGAACAAAATGAATATTCGACCTATTTTATGAAACATTCCAACGATAAAAACGGCCTAAGCAAACGCACGAAACACGGTAATTACGTCATAGATTTTATCCAAAAAAGAGAATGGAAAGAAGTAACTGTTTTCGACAATCTTCTCGTTCGTTCTCCACCTTTCGCCCACTCTATATTCATAGTGCAATGCATTCTTTCTCTTTCCTTTCTACCCAATAGATGAATCCAATTATGAGTCAACGCATACAAATCACCGTCATGAAATACGCTGTCCTGTATTTTCTCCATGCGAAGAAACACGACATTGCCGTTCTGCACCTGGACTGTTTCGACGCAAAAGCCTTACATATTTACCGTCGGTATATATAAGCGACGCGATTTCTCTGCATACATCATTTTCAACATTAACGAAAAGCAAAAAAACAACAGCTAACGAAAAAAATACTATGCTTGCCCTTCAACCCAACGCAACTCTTGTTATCAACAATGACGTTAACACAGATAACAATTCAATTTCTATAACATGTTCACAATTATCTGCATATATTAGTAGTAGCAAGGATTTATTATTAATTATTGATTGTGGTTCACCTCTTCGACATACTGAAAAACGAATTCAAAATTCACTTTTACTCAATGTCAACGACAAAATATCGCGAAAACGTTTATCAACACGTGGATTGAAAACTTTCTTAGAAGCTAAACAATTAACTCGTTTCGACAATAGTCAATTCATTGTTTTATACGATGATACCATTCGTACATCGACATTCTGTGCCAATTCTTCACTAACATCTCAACTTTCACCAGCAATGAAATGTATCTACGATGAAATCAAAAGATACGATTCGAACAAGCAAATTTATGTTCTTGAATCTTCGTTCGATGTCTTTCTTCAACTTCATCCAGCAGATTGCTATCTAAGTGTATCGACCGACGATGATTTCTCCATGGACACAACAGCCGAACCGGAAAATCAAGCAGACATTGACTTTTGTCCAATCTCTCAAATTATCCCCGGTCTTTTCCTTGGCAATGCACGAGACGCCGAGGATTTAAATGTTCTACAAGAAAATCAAATTCAAACCATAGTTAACATTTCAACATCGATTCCTTGTTTTCATGAATCGAACAAATCGTTTGATTACATAACTGTGCCATGTCACGATTCGTCGAATCAAAATATTCTTCAATATTTCGAATCGACATTCGAACGAATTCACCAAAAACTATCGAACAAGAAAAATATTCTAGTACATTGCCAAGGTGGAGTGAGCCGTAGTCCTTCGTTTGTTATTGGTTATCTTATGAAATATCAATCGAAAACATTTGAACAAGCCTACGAATTCGTGAGACAACAACGAAAAATTGTCAATCCAAATTTGAATTTCATCAGTCAATTGACACAATACCAACAAATATTGAATTCTGAATAATTCGATTGTTTTTTCTTCTTTTCTCTGGATTTCATTATTCAGTGTCTGTGTGTCAGATACGAATTGTTATTATTATTATTGTATTTTTTCGTTCTGTGAATGAAATAGTAACGGAAATTTTTGTATTCTAAAATGTCAAATACATGTATTTGTATCTCGAATACACAAATAGTATTTCTATTCATTTCATTTCTCAGTTAAATTCAATCTGAACATCGTCAAATAATGCAAGTTTCTGTTTTTTTTATTATTTTATTTAAATATAACTCCGACAAATTTATTTCGATTTGATTTATGACAAGAATATTTAGATAAGATTTTTATTCGTTAGTCAAGATTTCGTTTATGATCACGATTGTTAATATTTATTATTGATATTGAAATCAAATACAATGCTGATTCATGACATCGATTTTTCCCAAAGATCGATAACATCAAATAAATGAGTCATATTTTACGGTAGAATCACGTCATTGGGAAGTGACAATTTGCTATTTTTTAGGGTAATTACAATGACATGACCGTTTTCCCTCCACCTACATGTATGATTGTTGTTTTATGATGCAAGACATGACTTATCAATTTTTCATTGTGGGGACAATTTTATCTTAAAATAGAAATTTTTATTTTCAAGTTTTGCTTTTATAAAATCATCGTCATGATTTTAAGCAAACAGTTGCATTATTTTTTTCTTTTGAGTTCGTCGATTGACAATCGTTTATATTCAAACATAAATACTTCGGTGGACAGTTAAAGCATTTCATTCCTATTTAAACACAAAACCAAACGATCCATGATTTGCGTACGTTTTCACTTTCAAATTTACCGACCATCACACGGAGGTTTAACCCATGACGGTATTTGACAAGTTGATTTTTTCAATTGTTCGCATGGTGGACAATTGAATTGTCGTTCTGGCAAAATTACATCATCATCACGTTGACGATTTCTAATGAAATTAGCACAAGTATTACTCAATAGTCGAAACACGTGCGTGCTTTTAACATACTTAGTACTACTTTTAATTGGCAACATCTGTTTAATCGAAAGTAATTTGAATTAGAAAACAAGCACAACAGAGAAAAAAAAGAAAATTTTTCTTATACATATGCGCGCTGAATAATCTCGTGTTTTTTTTTATTCTCTGCGTATTTAGCACATTTCCTATGTCCATAAGGAATGTCTAGGACAAGTTCAGAATGACTTCGAAACTACTCGCTAACAAATAATAATTAGAAAAATATTCGCACATCATTGCATTTATATACAGCAAAGAATTGAAGAAAAAACAAATACAAATTTTAAAAGCCCAACCGTTTTTTACCACATTCACAACAAAATTTCGCCCAATCGACCGGATAACTTTCGCCACATTCGTGACAAAACTTAGCCGCTGTCGGTGATATCGGCGTTCGATTTCGTTGTTGTGGAATGCCATTGGTTTGTCCGGCTCGACGAGCTGGACTCGGCGAGCGTGTGTTCAATCCAACAGCACGTCGTTGTACTTGAGGTGAAGCATCACGTTTCTGCGGTCCTCGTCCAACGCCAGCTGTTAAATTTAAATCATCGTTTTCCGTAGTTCGACCTGTACGCATCATCGTCGATGAATGATTGTTCGTCGCACTACGTGCTTTGGTTGTTCGAAAACTGCCGTATCTCGGCGGTGCTCCGTTCATGTTATTCGTCGAAGTCTAGTTGAAATAGGAAATGAAATTGTTCGATAGGAAGAAGAAGAATGTAGTACATCTCCAAAATTTGGTTTTTTAAACGTATTTGGATTGATTGGCGGTCGACGATAATCTTTTTCATCATTATTTCTGATAAAAAATAAGGAATTGTTCTATGCCGAATAAGTTATTAACTGAGTGATAATTACTTTAGAGGCCGTCGTGTCACGAAAGTCGATGGTGCTGAATTGATTTGATGTTGTTTATTAGCACTTCCTATAGGTGATTCATGACCTAAAATTGATATTTTTCACGTAGGACAACGAGGTTTATTAATTATTTTTCTCCTACTATTTTGTTGTTGATATCCCTACGAGAGAGAGAAAACAAAATGTTTAGGTAATTTTTTTAGAAAAAAAGTGTCCGTACTCGTCCTTGTCGACCTAAACTTCCACTATTTGTACGAGCATTATTGGCTGATATTGCGGAATTTTGCAATTGTTTGCGTTTAAATTGAGTTTCACAACTAAACAATTCGACGAATGTGAGATTAGATCGTCGAGAACCGAGCTTACAAAGGAATGTGTCTTTCAGCGGAATGTTTATTGAAATGTCGTTGACAAAATTCACATTGAATGTAATCCGATGGAACTTGTGATGGGCTTTGTTTGGGCAAGGGAGCACCGGTTTCAATCGCTCGAGTTATTTGTCGAGCTTCACGAATCGTGCGTACTAACGCATTATGACCTTCTCTCCAATTACTCGGTTTGGCTTTCTGATTGTCTGGCTTCGGTTTAACACCTTCGTTATAAAACTAAGAAGTAAAAAAGACATCACTTTACTAAATAAATAATGAAGTAATGTTTGTTTGTTTCAACTTGTGTCGTTTCTTTGGTAGCAGCGTAAGGCACATCAGAATCTGTTGCACGTTGTTTGCCTGTATCGAACACTTTCCTCGGTTGTTTGTTCGCAGATTTTTTACAGATCGGTTGATGTTTACGCTAAACATTTCAGAATAAAAAAAAACAAGATGACTCATCAATTGTGTTTCGATTTGATCGAGATTTTGAAAAATTTACCAATGTTTCGGGATTAAAATTTCGACCGCACGTCGAACAGGGATACAGTTGAACATTAGCATAAACAGGAATGGAATCATCATCGTTGATTTGATAGGAACTATCTAAAAATCCACCTCGGTCTGTTCCGTACATGTCACTATTGGCGTCCATCACGTTGCATGGCACAGAACTCTTTGCTGTTTTTTTTCTTCTTCTTCTTGTTCTTCGTTCGTTCCACTTTACTTAGGAGTTCTTTTTCTTTTTCTTCTTTTCTTTTGTTGTAATACAGTGAGAGAGAGAGAGAGAGAGAAAGAGAAGAAAAAAACGAGTAAAATCGACTAATTTTTCTTTCTTACATTCTCATTTTCACACACACGAGAAAATATTAAAAGAAGAAAAGAAGAAGTCTTTTTTTAGTTTGAAGTTTGATTTTCATAGATGTCTCCTTTTTACGGAAGACAAAAAATCGAACAATAATAAAAAAATAATTATACGGGAATCAACACAAAAGAAAGAACAATATTATTATTTCCACTATTGAAAATCTTCAATAACAGCTTTGAAAGATTGACGATCCGATAGAATATTTGGTTCACTGTCTGATCTTGGTTTGGCATAATAACGATCAGATAACAATGAATCGATCTGTACATCTACTGTCGGTATATCCATTGTTGAATTTCTTTGAGAACCTGTCAAGGTTTGTCGAATATGACACAGACGATCGTACAGAAAAGTTAATTGGTCTGTTAATTCGAGGTCGTCTTGACGTAAACGAGTCTAAATAGATAAATTATTTTTAAAATTGATCTTCATTTATGTATGGGTTAATGAGATCTTAGATAAAAACACCTGACAACAATCTGTTTCGGAATGAGAGACAGACAAATCTAAGTAATGACAGATTAAATCAATTTCATCGAAGAAAAATACTTTTATAAAGATCTCTTAGATCATTCCCAAAATCCCTGAAGGATAATTCGAATATCTATTATACGCAAAAGGGCTAACATTAAGACTCAGTAACGATACTCGATTTATTTCGAAGGTTACTATTGTTATAATAGAATAGACAATGAATATAGATGTGTGTGTATATACGTACCAATTGTTCAACAATTTGTTCTAACAATGATGATATATTATTTTCATGTTCTTGTCGATCATTGTTTAGTCTGTTTTCGTTCGACATCGTATTTATCATAGAAGCAAATCAAACTTTGTTCTGTTTGTTAGTAAATAAATATGCTTGTTAGGAGAGTTATTGTCGTTGCGTTCTTGATCGTCTCGTCGTATTACCATCACCTCTCATCTCATCAAACTCTTATTCTTTGCATCGTTATTTCTACAACTTAATCGACACATATATATTCAACAATACATCGACTCGTCTCGCACAATCATAGATATATATACTTACATAGATACAACGTCGATTTTTCGTCGCATCTCCTTTCTTTTTCTTCTTCGTCTTTTTCTTCTTCTTTTTCTTGTTGTTATTTTCTTCTATGAGAAGAAGATCTTGTACAATCATCGTCGATATGCTATATCAATTGGAAGGATGGCTAAGAAAATTGCATTTGCTAACAGTCATTTTCTTTCTTCTTTAACCGACGAAAAAAAACAGAAAGGAATTACGAGCATGTGTGTGTTTAGATAATAATAATAATATTAACTATCAATTCGGTTGATGTAGTCGTGTTTCTAAATAGAAGATATGAATTTATCTGTCAGTCATTCATTATGTTTTCATTGCGTCGAAATTTATGTTCTATGTACCGATCATATGATATGAATATTGATTAACACACAGCGTTCGTTTCCTCTTTTGACATCATCAAAATATGTCTTAGTTGACAATCAGATGAATGATGAAAAGAAGAAAAGAAAAACTATCATTTTCATGTTTCTTTATAATGTCAGTCTCTCCAAAAAAAAACGAAGATTGACGTATACGTACATATATATTGTATTATACTAGAAAACGTACTTAACATTGTTATTCAGTTTGTGCAAATCGAAAGAATACGCAATAGTTTTATCTGTATGATGTCAAAGACGATTATGATTAAACGATTGCATTTTGAGAGAGAAAAAACACCTTA
>Ga0209960_1002250_pt1 | contig 19969 bp, 18 predicted proteins | sample ThiBiot_500_plan_2_FD_183947 | JGI IMG/M metagenome (GOLD analysis project Ga0209960, IMG submission 183947) | Wastewater bioreactor microbial communities from Cape Town, South Africa - Thiocy_expt_500_plan (SPAdes) | ecosystem: Engineered > Bioreactor > Thiocyanate-remediating >...
AACACTGGCTTCATCTGGTTAGTGGTCACTGGCATAACAAACATTGATCGTTGTCCTGCTGATACTCAACTACCTACATGGTTGATTGTCTTTGGTGCTGTTGGAATTGGTATGAGTGTGATCATATCTCTGTTGGTATGTAATATAGAATTCATTGAGTTATTTTCTGAAAAATTTTCATCTATTATCTATCTTATAGATGATTTTTTGGTTATGTTATGATAAAGGCTACTGCTTGCGAGTAGTTGGTATTATAATCCTGCTTTTCTTCATTTTTTTTTGTATTTGGTCGATTATGGTATAGTTATGCTCAAATTTTAAATCTTTATTTTATTAATTACCTACTATTCTCATATATATAGGGACTTCTTCGTGTTGATGGGTTTCCTGACTACTTTCCGTAAGAAAATTTTATAGACTATAAGTAGAATTCTATGAAGTCGTACAAAATTTCCTAGGAACAGATCGGTTAAATTAAGTCAGTACTACACGTAAATTCGAAATTTGACAGTAACTTACGCATATTTTATAACTAAAATTTTAATTGTATGAGATTCGAGATCCTATTTGAGATCTTATAAAACTTCAATATTCTGCAGTTCCCGATTGTGACCCAAAGATGCCCGTTAATAATAATAAACCAACGATATTTCTGAGATTTGTGGGAATTTCCCTTCTATTTGTTTTGTAATTCTTTTATTTCCATACGAAGATTTTGCCGGATTTGTAACCAGCGAAAAATCATTAGTGTAAGTTAGCTTCCATTTTTGAGTTTACGCCATATGGAGCTGACTTTATTTGGCCGAACAGATTCATCCTGTAAGATTCTGTGTTAATATGAATTGTTTTTCATGATTTTCTCTAAGATTTCATAAATTAATAGTCTATAATCATACAAGGAAAAAAAGCTTTATGAATGTAGTCCACTGTTTCCTCCTTGTTACTGATTATTATATAATTTGTCAATGTGAAAATTAATCTTAATTGTTTAGATGCGAGAAAACTGTGGAAGCTTCAGTTGCATACACGGCGCTACCACTGGCTATCTTGTTTTTCGGCGCAATTTGCATTGGGTGTTGTTGTCGTTGTTGGAGTCGCTGTTGTGATTCCGATGACGATTGTTGTTACTGTTGCTGTGACGTTTTATGCAGTGACGATTTATGCCGTGACGATCGCGCCGACTTTGCGAGTTTTTGCCGTGACGGTCGGTGTTGCTGTGACGATGACGGTTGCGACCGCTGTGTGAGTTTTTGCCGTTACGGTCGGTGTTGCTGTGACGATGACGGTTGCGACCGCTGTGTGAGTTTTTGCCGTTACGGTAACGGTGGCGGCGATGGTGACGGTTTGGTTCGTAGCGGTGGTTGGGGCGGCGGCGGTGCTAATGGTGGCGGTGGTTGGGGCGGCGGTGGCGGTGCTAATGGTGGCGGTGGTTGGGGCGGCGGTGCTAACGGTGGCGGTGGTTGGGGCGGCGGCGGTGCTAATGGTGGTGATGATTGGAGCCGCGGCAGTGCTAACGGTGGCGGCGTAGAGTCCGACAGGATTACCTCGAATCCTGGTCCCAGTCACGTGGAAATCTAGGTCCGTTTCGCAGTAGAATAAACTGATCGGGACAGGGACGGAACGGGAAAACCCTTTTTAGAGCTCTACTTATTACATAATATTTAAATATAACTTTGTATTTACTTAAAAATCAATATAATGTAGCACAAAAAACTAAAAAAAAAATAATACGATTGAAAATGAACAACTTCTATTTAATCTTTGAGTTCATCTTCATTGTCCGATAGAGATTTATCGATAGATTTTCCTTTTCGACTCTGTCTTCGTTTCTCATTCAATTGTTTCAACGAGTAAAGATTTTTTTTTCTACGAAAAAGCATCCTATTTAACTTTTTAGAAACAAATCGAGTGCGTTTGTCGGCCATCACCAATTTTCGAATTTGAAAACAATCTTTCCACCTCTGTACTCGCAGCAGGTATCGACAAGACCTTTCGTGCAACTGCATGAACATTCGGAAAAATGATTCATGTATTTTCCCCAATACCATATTACAATGCACGCGACTTTTAACAATCAGTATGTGACTAACAATAGTAGACACTCGAGACAAAAGATTAAACAGACAATTGTCAATAAAATGTTCAAGGATTTGTGCCATTTGAGTCGTCTTAAATGTCTTTTGTTTTTGATTGTGGATATCAATCGTGACTTATTGATCTGATGGATCAAGATGATCCTGTTGAGTTAATTGTGTTTGCCATTTGATTTGTTTTGTGCGTCATCTGTTGGTTCTCTTTCTTTTTCTATTTGCTCTTTCATTGTTGAATGTGATAGATAAGGAGTGTTGGAAGAGTTAACATTATCATACTACATATTATCATAATAAAATAAAGAGAAACAACGAAGCTCTCTGATATATATATAAAGTGGTCCAAGTATATGGTTGTTAAGAAACAAAATTTCGCATTATAATGCTCGACCAAATATATATCTTTCTATTTCTGTTATTTTCTCTGTCATGCGTTCAATCAAAAGATCAATTAAAATGTACGCAATGTAAATTTACGTACAACTTTACACAATCATTCAGCGTTCCTGATAATTGTCCATTGATAGATGCTACCGACTGTTATGTGTCTCTTAACTTTCGCTTTGATCGACAACAATACACTGTTCATTTTGATGACAAAGCCGGGGTTGAGTCCAAGGATCTTTCTGTTTCATTGACTTTCTATCAAAGTGGTTTGTTCGAATTCAATTACTCTATTCAGTACATATGCAGTTATAGGGATGATTGTACACGAGATTTGGCCAAATACGAAGTAGCACAATTATTAAAACGACAAATTAATTATACTGCAATTATAACTGAAACTAGACCATTAGTTTTAGGTCCTCCATTGACACCCGGTAATTCAAGTCTTAGCTGTTATTATGGAGAAAGTCCGGAAAGATGTGCTGCATCATCCACACTTAGTGATATTTGTGCTATATTGGATAACATGTGGCAGAAGACTACAAGAATAACGTGTGATTATTATACACTTTATTTAGGTCCAAGGATCAAGATATATCAATCATTTGAACGGAATATAACTACATTTAATATTTATTGTACTCAGCAGCTATGTAATACAAATAGAACATTACAAACAGTGAAAGGAATAATGTTCAAATATGGCGTTACAACGACACCGGATGGACTATTGAATGATTCACAATTAATTCTATCAACTTCATTTCTTATGATCGTTATGTTATTATTTGTAATTTTTAATTCAGAATAAATTTAATTCAGAATAAATAATTGTCTTTCTTCAAATTATATTTTTATTTAACTAAAAATAGGAGTCAGTCGTGATTTCGATTTCCGCTAAATCTCGATCTTAAAAGGATGAATATCACAACTCATACGGATCGATGTGGGTTTCATCCCATTTACCTGTATAGATAACGAACAGATAAATATTCTTCTTCATACGTAGAAATTCAGAATGAAAATAAACCCAGTAGGAGATACCACAGCCCTCAATTGTGTGTAAATTAAAGAGAGATCTCCATGAACTCTCATCATCTACAAGAACTCTTTTCGAAGTATTTACTTTAGAAATTAGTGATCTAGTGAAAAATATTTACAGATTTTTTCAAGGATTTGCCTCATCCAGGTTCAGATAATTCCAAACTGCTCATACACTACTATACAATGTTCTTCATTGACAACACGCATTCGGCAATCCAAGAGCTAATAATTTCGATGTAGATGAAAGAAGCCATCTAACAACTCGTTGCATTTGTGCTTATTCACAGTATGAAAAGAATTTTTTTAATGAAAGGCAGCAAAAGTTCTTCGAATGTTGAAATTTCATAAGCGCAGAAAACGATCACGACACTATTCATCATCGAATATAATTCATATTCGAGTTAAATCTCAAAATAGTATCTCAACTATTAGTAAAACACCTCAATCATCCAGCTCATCTTCTCAACGAATTTCTCCTTCTTCATTTAAACCAGTCGAATTGTTGGATAATAAAGTATGTTCAACTAATTAATATCGAAACATGCATTGAATAGTTTTTGTTTCAGAATGTTACAAATAATCATCATCGAGTTTTACAAACAAAAAAGAATAGAAAATATTCAAGACGACGGATGATTAACTCATTGATAATTGGTTTTATTTTGATGGTAATATTGACAATTATTATTCTTATTCCATTTTTAATCAAAAAAGAGAAAACAAAAATCAGTAAGATCTTTTGTCAGATAACTATATTCATTTTTCGAAATATATGCATTCAGACAAGTCTGCCATACTCAGATGGAATTCCGAAGGTGTCACTGTTGCTGGTGTGAACAGTACAAATGGATCTGCAGCGAATCTACTGTATTACCCTTTTGATCTTGTTGTTGATTGGTCATATACATTGTTCGTTGCTGATCGAAATAACAATCGAATACAAAAGTTTTCGAGAGGAAGTTCAAATGCAAGAACTGTTGCTGGAAGAGCTGATGGAGTAGCTGGTTCAACAGATACAACTTTTAAGGAGCCGACTTCTCTTCTAGTCGATGATGATGGTAACATCCATATTTCCGACGTGAACAACCATCGTGTTATGTTCTGGAAGAAAGATGCAGTACAAGGTACTAGAGTAGCTGGTAATGGCGTTGCTGGTAGTTCGGACAATCAATTAATTAATCCTGTTGGTCTGGCATATGATTATCGATCAAATTCGCTTTTCATAGCAGACTATGGTAATTCTAGAGTTATGCAATATTTATACAATAGTTCGACTGGAATTCGAGTTGCTGGAAACGATACATGTGGTACAAGTACAATCCAATTGTGTCGACCTCATGGGTTGTTCTTTGAACAATCATCAAATAGTTTACTGATTGCAAATTCTGGCGCATATAATATTGTTCGATGGGTTTTGAATGACACACAATGGTCAATTGTTGTTGGTAGTAGTGGAGGAACTAGTGGAATCTCACCTTCAACGTTTGGCTATCCTACTGATGTGATGCTTGATCCAATGGGTAACATTTATGTTGCAGATCGATCTAATCATCGTATTCAATTCTTCATGGCTGGTCAATTAAATGCTACAACGATTGCAGGTCAAACTGGCATGATTGGTAGCAGTGCAACATTGCTGTCTTCTCCTATCGCAATGACATTTGATAATCAGCTGAATTTATATGTAGCAGACTGGTACAATTATCGAATTCAAAAATTTTCACGTTATTAGCTACTCTTAACTATTGCACGTATTTTGCAAAATGATTTATGCTTGAAAATGAAATTTTTTGTCTAAAAATATTGATATATTGGGTTTTGAACATCCCTGTGAAAGGTGTTTAGATCGCAGAATTGATTGGTGCTAGTCAAGTCTCTTTATGTGCAAAGACATGCTGCAAATCCTCAAATCGGTATCGTCAAGACAGTGAAATTTTGAAAAAAAATGTGAATTTAAAACAGGCTACTGGGAGGCGACGTGTTACGCGTTTAAGCCGATTTATCTTTGTATAAATCATCTCATTGGACAATAACTATATTATTTAATTTTCTCAAAATAATCAGCAAATTTTGGCATTTTATCATTTCATAAATGAAAGTTATACAGTAAGCGATAACTGTTAATTACTGATGAGTTTATCTTCGCCATCGTTTCACTGATTCATCGAATATCTTTTTGTAAAGTTCTGAAGGAAGAACAAATACAATAAAGATGAGCATTGGTGGTAAATAAGCACAAAGATATAGCCAAGGATTCTATGATGGATCAACGCATCCTGATACGAGTGAAATAATCAAACGAGGCACGGCCAATACAAGGAGAATAATGGGACTGATCAACAATTGTTTATGTTCATTCATTTGTTTAAATGTGTGCCTTTTTTGTGTTGCTGCTCGTTGTCGAGCTGTACCAAAAATTATAAATAGAGTGACCGTATTGTAGGTTTGAACAGAACGAGAATAACGAATAACACACATTGTGTTGTGTTCAGTTTCGATGGATATATCCCCAGTTGAGTTACTGTTTATTGGTTTATACTTTTGAGTTGTATGTGAGAATAAATCATGACTTATTGGTTCATGAATAATAGTGCCTGTGATTAAAATAGGTAACAGGAAAATGATCCATCGAGCTGCACGTTTACTCATTTCTTTGTTAAAAGTAACTCCTTTTGATACATTGACAGTTCGTTCGATAGCAACACAAGCATAGTTTTAGAAAAGGACCAATGAATGCACAGTCCGCTTGCAGTATTGATGAACTAACAGTTGAATGCATTTCAATGACGACGGTAAACCAAAATTTAATTGTAAACATTGTAATTGTCAGTAAAGATGTAATCGAAGATGCTAATAAATATAAACCACAGTCGACTTTTCTTACGTCTTTATTTAGAAAAGTAATCAAAGAGAAGAAACCGTTGATTAAACCAATCACAAACATAATCATAGTGATGCCAGCAGCCGTTTTTACGAAGACTGATTGTTTCCCAAACGATGTCTTCGATTGTATTCTATTGCGTAAAATATCATTAATATTCAAGCCAATGCCTTTCGTATACAAATTGCATTCATCACCAACAACACAGCTGCTATGTTTCTTGTCTATTCTATTGAGAATGAGATTGTGAGGACCAGTGACAGATAATGTAAAAGCTCCTCTCACATCGGGATTTGATGTTGTTACCACGAGAATATAAATCGTTTCGATAAATGTATCGAACGTGTAAGAACCATTTTGTTGTACATTGATTTGAATAGTTTCATAATGATAATTTCCTTTGGCACATACTCGCGGATAAACTTGAGTTTTTTCAGTCAATTCTGATGAATACGTTCTTTGAAGACAAAAAGAAAAGACTTTTTCTGATTCTATACTGATTTTATTGAAAGTGACGTTGCTTGGGCCAGATATCAATAACAAAAAATTGTCTTGACCGACGGAGGACACGCTCACGATCAAAATGTTGTTTATATAAATAACCAAATGGATTCATTTGGCTTATGCTTGAGAATGTGTAATTGCCAGATTGACTTACATCGACCTGTATAGATTCATAATAATAATATAAAAGATTGCAAAATTCACGGCTGTGTCGAGAACTATTTCGGTCAATTGTTGTTGTTGTAAAATAAGTACCTATTCGTTTCGTATTGATTCTATCTAGTCTATGTGGAATAACGGAGAATAGACCTTGTACCTTCAGTTTGATTAGAGTCATATTTAAATAAGCATTGAAAATACTGAAATAAACAACAAAAATCAGGTATTATTTAAAAACTAACTTTTCGGTTTTATAGGATGTTGTTATGACCAAAACATATGTTGTACTGCTTTGTAAGTAAGCAACAATTGCAAAATTCCCATCTTCGCAAGAATCATCATTCGCACTGAGTGAGTCATTTACTGAATTATAGGGATCGAATGGATATTTGTATAGATAGTGTTAGAGAAAGAGAATGACGAGATGATTTATTTGGTGTGCACGTATTCTTTCTGACTTTTATTCGATTTAACATCCATATATATACGGTCAAAAGAGTTCGAGGGAAGAGAGAGAGAATACATCTTAAACAAAGGGGATCGAGGGATGATATCATAAGATATCATTCCCTCGATGTCCCTGTGACACAATGCTTTTATAAAAATTGTTGGAAAAACAATAACTGGCACTTTACGCAACAATTGTGTAACTGATGTGTGCACCCTGTTTTGAAACATCAGCTTTGAAATATATTGTCGTACATGTTTTAATACTTGCTAATTGATCAGCACCTTGTGCATTGAGACAAAGTCCGCCATAAGTACCTGAAATAGATCCTGTACCTAAAACACCAATGCCAACATATGCACCATCGTGCACATTGATTGCATTATCGTCAAATGTATACATTTGTATAACATTGGTTGTTATCTGAGATATTGGAACAAGATGTTGACTGCAAACAAGATAACCTCCCGATGTTGATACAATTATATAGATCCAGATGCGAGTTGCAGTTGTTGGTATTTGCTTTGATTGATATCGAATCGTGACAGTTTTGACGTATCCACTTGTTGTAATTCGATCATCAGAATTGAAAAATGTATTATTAGGTACCCAATATTGGCCAGTAAGATTACCTCCCATTGGATTCACGGTTACAACTTAAAAAAAATAAAAAGTATTCATTAGAAAAGAACCAGAAAGTAGTCATAGCAAACTCTTACTTCTTCCAATAGTTACTACATGTCCTAAAAAACAAACAAGTCATATTATTATAATTAGAAAAAAAACCATGTCTTTATATATCACAATAGACCATGTTAAACATTCAGAACGACAAAAATAATCACTATATAATCTTTTGGAATTAAGTGTATATGAAATGTTACCTGGACAAATTGGCTCATCAGTATATAGTGTGGTGCATGCTAAAGACGTTGTTGTGCGTATTGTGGTATCTATAATGATAATAAATCGATAACGAACAAAAATGGGTCAATAGAATTAAACAATTTTGTAATCAAAAAGACTCTAAGTAGTTTTCGAGATTTACTTTTTATCGTAGTTATACTTATATAACTAAGAGTAACTGTGATTGCACCGAATATAATGATCGAAAATGGTGCTGTGATATCTGCGGTATATTTCATTACTAATAAAACAAATGTTATGCTATAGATGGAAAATCAATTGGAATTCGGAATTATAAATTGCTAGAACTATCGCCTATTAGATGGTAACAAATTTTAGTGGTATGTATGATAAAGTTTCAGGTAATTTTCAGCTTTACAAAAATCTCGTTTTCTTTCTTAATTCAAAGAAAACAGCGTTCTTTTCAGAATGGTAATTTTGTCTTGATAAATTGCAGCGTATGCAAAACTTTACACACGATTTCCGATCTCCATATAATGAACATGAGTCATAGATAAAATGTATGGCACATGTAAAAATATTTGCTTCAAGCGTATGTGTATGAAAAGAGGAAGAAAAAGAACGTGAAATATATTTCGAAGCGATGATGACACAGAAAAGTAATTGAGAATAACTCATTCAAGACAATTTGATTGAATACATGTATGAAAAAAAAAACTATTTAACTTTTTGCGAATTTGGATGAGTTATAACACGAAAATAATGTCATCTTCGTTTTTTCATACTCACTATGCGCAGTAGGTACATAAGCGTTCAGTTAAATAATAAACATCTCGTATAGTGAACATTTTTTGGACAGTCTTGTTGGTGTTCATTGTAGAGAGATTTTACTGTATCGATAATAGTTCTAGAGAGTGATCAATATCAATTTGAGTAACTCTAAGAGCTTAACTAAACAATTTTCGAAGTTTCTCCTTATAACAAACTACAAGATTTGAAATTCTATTTAATACGAACAATCTAAATACATAGATACTTACTTGTTCCTCTGAATTCATTTGATGGATTAGTATCGAGTGTTATTCTAATATTTTCGCTGGAATTTGTGAAATTTGTAATCGTAACAGTTGACGGCTGTCGTTTTATCGTTATTTTAAGTATCAAACTTAAAGGTAATAGTAGAAGACATACTAATAAACATATTCCCGCTGTAATAGGCATAGGTTTTTGAATTTGATATCGTTGATTGCTTTCATCGTCTGAGTTGTCAAGGAAAGGTTCATGAGGAAGAACTGTTTGATCGGAATGCATTGGAGTGAAATGGTTATAAATATTGGAAAACAAAGTCGATATCAATACGAAAATAGTCATATTCATTTATCTTGCATGCAAAATTGATCATGCATATCTTTTTTTTTCTATTGATTTTTATTTCATTAATTGGGCGATAGATATGACTTTATTGAAAGGCAGCAACAAGCGTCTAGAAGACACGTGTACATTCCTACGCAATATATTTTATTTTAGTCAGATTGTTCGTTGAATAAAGTCTATATGAAAAGTTGTTTTTGTATCCTGCCACTGAATTAGTTTCTTCTCAAACATATTTTTTATCTGGCACAATAGAACCTGTACTACTGAGGTATAAGTTCATAAGGGTTTTTTTTATGAAAAACAACCTTTTTCGCAAAATACTAAAGCCAGTATATCTATCTGCAAATTAATATATAAATTCAATAAAATTATTGTCGAAAGCTAAACCTTAATAATGGTCACCGCACATGACTAACTTAGCTCGAACTTGTTGAAAATCAGTCTATTGACTTTACAGAAAATATAACATTCATTCGATATCCTATAACAAAAAAAAACATCTCGTTTAACAGCTTTTACTTACCAAGTGTAGTAAAAATCGTTGTTGTTACCAAATCATCATGTGATGAATGTTTTTGTTGTTTTTGGGTGTATCTCAATACCATACTTATAACAAATATGCATAGAAACACTGTTAAGATTACCAACACAATAATAAACAAAATCTTTTTGACTGAAAAGGATTGATTGCTTTCATCGATTTGAGTATCAATTAAACGAGCATCAGGGAAATCATCAAAATCGTTTTGTGTATCAATTAAATGAGCATCAGGGAAACCATCAAAATCGTTTTGATTGGTCATTTTTACAGAGATAACAATCGATAAAAAGTAAGATATTTGTAAGATGCAGCAATGTGAACTTCGATTAATTGTTTTCGTCCGTCTTTATACGATTTGCCAAAGTATGAGCTGTACGAGAATCTGAAAAATACCCTGTTGAAAAACAGAATGTTTTCATTTTGTGTTAAACTTTCAGCTGCAATATGTTTCTTGACTTTAAAGACTTTTATTTATTTCTCGAGGGCAGTTCGTTCTTTGAAGCGATCCCATGAGCTCCAAGGTCATCTCATAACACTCTTTTAAACGTTTTTTTTTCGGATGGGGGGTGATCATGGGAAAACGAAGATGATGTCATTTTCGTGTTATAACTCATCCAAATCAGCACAAAGCTAGATAGTTACTGTTTTTCATACATGTATCCAATTAAATTGTCGTGGATGGTTGATTTTCAATTATCGTTCTGCCTCATTATCGCTTCGAAGTATCTTTCTCTTTTCATACACACACTCTCGAAGCAAATATTTTTGTAAATTTAACGATTGGACGAAAATGAATAATGTAGTTTTGATCACGAAAACGCGTTAAAATATACATTTTAACACGTTTTATGATCAGAAAAGGTAATATTTTGTTTTGAGAAAATTATTGAAGTCAAAAATTTTTACATGTGCTGAACATTTTTCCCCACCCATGTTCACTATATTGAGGTTTTATTGTATTTAAGTCTAAGATGATACATTTGAAAGAAATAATTGATACTTGGGACGTCCGGGATTTATACCATCTGATGATCGATCTTTCTAAAATTACGATCGAAATCTGGTGGGTGGCAGTTTTATATATTTAATAAGCTATCCTCCGACCATTTTTCTCGTAATGTTTTTTTTGTTTGGCTCGTTTTCAACCTTGACTATGATTCTTTTCTTTCTCCGAATATTTTTTTCCGTCTATCGCTTTCACCTTTTCCTAATTGGCGATATACAATTGCCTTCAGATACATAAACTATACGATTCGATCCTTATTCTTTTCATATAGGTTTTTGCTTGACTCATTTTCTTATTAACAAGTTTTTCTTTCGTCTTTATGCTAATCGTTCACATAATTCCCATTCCAAAATGCATTGTGAGCAGATATTTTTTGAATAACTTCTGAAAATCTTTGGAATACTAAATATTTTTCCTTTTCTATATGGGCAATGCAAAACCTGGACATACAAGTGTGGATACACAAATCGAATCGAATATTGTACCTTCACTCAAAATTCATCCACGTCGTTCTTTATTTCAACATGATCAGCACATTGAGCAATTTATCTTGATTTGGTTGGATAAAAGTTCGCAAGAAAATTCTCTTCATTCACTTCATACAAAAACATTACTTAAACAGATCAATAATGATCGTTGTTTATTCTTTGATGATATAGATCTTTGCTTGTCCAATATTGACGTATTAAAAAAAGAAAATAAAAAAATGATAGTCGTTATATCGGGATCATTTGCAAAAGAAATTTTATCCAAAAACAAAGATCTTCCAACAATGATTATTTTCTGTCAAGATTATAATAAATATAATCGTTTATTCGAAAAGTATTTCAATGTTACTGATGTTTGTACTGAATATGAAACATTGAAAAACTGTATTCAACGTGAATTACCATCGTTAAAAAGTAATTTATTTTCTCATCGAAAATTGAATTCTCTAAGGTTCATCAGTTCATCAGAAAACATCGGTTATAGTGGTGCTTATTTCTCCTACATGTTATTTATTGATCTATTAAAACGAATGCCGCAAACGCAACAAGCAAAGGAAAATATGTTGAATAAATGTAAAGATTACTATAGAAAAGATGCCACAGAACTTAAGCGTATTGAAGAATTCGAAAAAACGTATACATCGAATAAAGCAATTGATTGGTATATAGAAGATTCATTTTTTTATCGTTTAATTAATAAAGCATTTCGAACTGAAGATGTTTCATTGTGGTATCTATTTCGTTTCTTCATTTTTGATTTATGTACACAGTTAGAAGATATTCATAAAAAACAAAATAATCAAACATGTTTTACAGTTTATCGTGGTCAAGCTTTTTTACCAACTACGGAATTTGAAAGTTTAAAATCGAATATTGGTGGTTTAATTTCAACAAATGGATTCTTTTCAACATCTACGAATTTCGAAATCGCTAAAACGTTTTTTGTTGGAGCTAAAGATACAGAAGATTTCAAAGTTGCCCTTTTCAAAATAACTGTTGATGCATCTCAGCTTAAAAATATTATTTTTGTTGATATTGACAAGTATATGAATCAAATTTATGAAAGTGAAATATTGTTTAGTATTGGTTCAGTGTTTAAAATTGAAAATGTTAACTATGATTCAGATCTTTGTGCTTGGGTAATTAAGATGAAAGCGACAGATCAAGAAACAAAATCAATCAAAGATCGAATTGATACAATGCGAACAAAGTTTCAAAACTGTAATATTAATTTATTATTTGGTCGTCTCTTGCTTGACATGGCTCAATATAGCAAAGCTGAATCTTATTTTAAAATGATGTTACATGCTTTACCAAAATCACATATAGATTTAGCTTTAGTCTATGATCATATTGGTGATTTAAATATGCAAACAACAAATTGGAATGAAGCGTTAAAAAATTTTAATTTAGCATATGAAATAAAAAAGAAGAGACGACCCTCAAATCACCCAGATATTGGTACAACATTCAACAGTATTGGTAACTATTACAAAATCATCGGTGACAATAATCAAGCACTTGAATATTATGAAAAAGCTTTAAAATGTAAAAATAATCAGTATAATACTGCAATAACCTTAATCAATATTGGTACAATACATTTGATAAATAAAGATTATGGCAAAGCACTTGAGTTGTGCTTTGAAGCACGTGATATCCTTGAACAAATAATTCCTTGTTCATATGGTACAATAATCTATTGTCAAGGAATCATTGGAGATATTTATTTGGCTTTACACAAATACAATACCGCTGAAGACTTTTATTCTGCAGCATTTGAAATGTGTAATAAATATCTTTTTATCGATGATCGTCGACGAATGAAAAGTATTACAGCATTAGCCAATTTTTATCATCAACAAAATATGACGGAACGAGCAATCGAGTTCTGTTATCATCATCTATCGTTCTATGAACAACATCTGGGTGAGAATCATACCATTATTGCTTATCTTTTAATAAAAATTGTCGAATTGTATGGTGATGATAATAAACAAAATCTCAAATCATTAGTGGAAAGAGCATTAAGCATCTTAAAGGAAAATATTCATGATGAATATGCAACAACAGCCAATTGTCGAATGATGATAGGAGAATATCATCAAAAACAAAATGACATTGAAACTGCTTTAAAATATTATACGGAAGCTATTGAAATACAAAAGAAAATTTATCCTAAAGATCATCCATTACCAATCAAAACTCAAAATCTGATTAAAACTCTTGTGAGCAAAGATTAATCTAAAATTATAATACTTTTAAATTTGCATAAAATAAATCGAAAATTGAATTATTCTTTTCTCAGTAGCTTAGATATTAATCCTATTTCTTTAGTTGTTGATTGAGATCCATCAAATTTTACATTCAATTTCGGTGATAAGTATGAATTAGTTTGGCAAGATGAATTTGAAAATGTAGATCCTGCACAAGCAATCATTGATGGTAAACCTGATCCTAAAAATTGGGGTTATAGAACAGGCCCTTATATTGATGGAGGTCTACAAAATTTTACTGATTCAATTCAAAATGCATATGTACAAGATGGTCAATTGAAAATAGTTGCATTCAAAGAAGGATTAACATCAGCAATGCTTCATAGTCAAAATCTTCAAGAATTTACTTTTGGAGTATTTGCAGCAAAAATTCAATTGCCTTACGGAAAAGGAATGTGGCCCGCATGGTGGTTATTAGGTGATGGAGATAAATACAATCTAACTTGGCCAACAGTTGGCGAAATTGATATTTTGGAAATGGTTGGAGGTTATATGTATTGGAAACAAGGTGATCAATATGCTTATGGAACTGTTCATTGGAATAATCAATCAAATACAATGAATCCAAGATTTAATAAACAAACAAATAGCTGAGACATGGAATACACCAGATAAAACAATGCTACATAATCATAGTTTAGTTTATTGATCGGAATGGAATTTAACAACAATAACTATTGGTGTTAATGAATTTATTTATTCTGTTATTGATACAACTCATTTTAATGATTCAATTAATCCAGTTTGGGTATTTCAAGGAGCATGGCCTGGATCATCTGATAATACAACTGTTTGGCCACAACAGATGATTTTTGATTGGATAAAAGTTTATCAACATAAATCGAATATGAATAAAAAAATTTGACTTTTTCTGAAATAAGATATGTATGGTAAAAATAAGGCTTAATACCTCAAGTTCTTTTTTTGTTTTTCTTTCTTTTCCGTTCTTATCACAATTTAAAGATGCATTAAAACAAAATTAGAAGAAACAGGTGCTCCTACCAGCTATCTTTGTGACACGCGCTGCATACCTTGCTTGTCGAAATGTCGAATTGGCATCAATTCAAACAATCTGTTGCTTACTGGTGCTTCGCCGACACCGATTGGAAATGGAGTATAGAACAAGTCTGCCAACTCGCTGTTAACCTCGGTATTGATGCCATCGACCTTGCGCCGCCAGAGGTTTACCCCATTTTAAAGAAATACAATCTAAAATGTTCGATGTGCTGCAATGGAATGCCCGGACCACCTTTTGTAAAAGGTCTCAACAATCTGAAGAATCACGAAGAAGTCATTATTCGCACCAAACAAGCCATTGACCTTGCCGCCGAGTACAATTTTCCAAATGTGATTGCTTTCACCGGATACAAGTGGCTCAATCCTGAAGATCCTTCTAGTGGTGAAGTGTCGATGGAAGAAGGTTTTGAAAATTGCGTTAAAGGTCTTCTCGAATTGTCTGCCTATGCTTCTGAGAAAGGTATCACTATTTGTCTGGAACATCTCAACACACGCATTGTATCAGATCCGAATAAGGGCCATCCTGGTTATCAAGGCGATAACATTGATTTTTGTGCTGACATCATTCGCAAAGTAAACTCGTCAAACGTTCGCCTTCTGTTCGATGTCTATCATGTGCAAGTCATGCATGGCGAAGTCATCAAATATTTGAAAGCTCATCGTGATGTCATCGGGCACATTCATACTGCAGGTTACCCAGGCCGAAATGAATTAGATGACAAACAGGAAATTTACTACCCTGACGTTGTGGCTACTATTCAAGAAATCGGCTTCACTGGCTATGTTGGTCACGAATTCATTCCAACTCGTGAGCCTGCAGATGGTTACTCAGCGGCGGTGAACATATTCAACGCTTAACTAGCCGTTTTCATGTCTAACATTCAAATATAACATTTGTGAAATTTTCTTTTAGAAAGACTATTGCAAGTTTCACGGTCATTTTTGACCCAAGAACGTGACCTATGTAGAGTTGTAGAGGAAAACATTCTCTATCCAGTCAATTTCATAATTTAATGAAGTTCGAGCAGATAATATCAGAGGAAAAAAACAAATACAATCGAATCCTTATAAAACAACAAACATATATACTGATCAGAACAAAAATTAATTCATCAATGAATATCTTGACTAAAATTCATTAAAAATAAATGTATCTCCATGAATAAAAAGATGTTTTTCACAAAGGTGACTGTGACATGCATGGTTATTTATCTTTTGGTCATCTCTATACTTTCATATAGATGTTTTTCCACTGTAGTATGGGAGCATCCCAGTTGCTCTGCTAAACACCGTGATGTTAATCTAGGATCTTCTTCAATAAGCTGCTTCAAAAGATCAATGTCTACCTCCATAGGCCTTCCAGTATGAGGTGAGTCATCAAGTTCGAAGTGGCCATTCTTGAAACGATTGAACCAATGTTGCGCTGTACGAATGGAGAGTACACCTCACCCATCGTACTGTATATGTTGTTCGCTGCTTCTGTTGCTTTGTGATTTAAACGGAATTCATGAAGCAGAAGTAGTCTCAGCTCTTTACGAGATATATTTGTTTCTAATTCGTAATCAATCTCCATATTCATTCTCTTACTATTATTCGAGAGACGTTCACGTCCTCTGTATATACGCTTAATATGGAAACTTCTAGAACTTTCTTTACTATTGTAGAGAAATTCGAAAAAAAACGCAAAAAATTTGTTGCCCACCTAATATATATGATTCATTCAATTCACTTGCATTAGCAAAACATGACAACAAATTTCTTTCAGAAAAGAGTCTGCGAAGAATCCATAGGATGAGTGCTACCTGTCAAATTAAGCGACTAAAAATAGTAACCAATCGATATACAAGTAAATTCTGCAAGTGACATATCGAATTAGAGAACAGACACAAAATAGAAAGGCAATGTAAAAAAATGAATAAGTTTAATTTTACTGTTAACGTCTGAAACCATTCTAATTTTAAAAAAGCAGAACTATCAATAAATGGATCTGCTTATTATTATCCTAGTTCTTATACAAATTATCATTTACATTCTAACTGCATTAATTGCATTGTTATATGCGTGTCTAATCTTATTTATTCGACGGTTACGTCATAAAAATAATATATTCATAGCAAATATCTGTTTGAGTATCATATTATCCAGCATTTATTTCATTATTTTCTTTCAAGGTTATACAGTCTATAATTCACAATCTTTATGTATTCTATTTTATTTTACATTTCATATTGCATGTATCGATATTCCATTTGCATTTCTAGCTTTTACTGTTCATCGATTTTGTTCAATTACCTTTCATACGAAAGATTTGTTTAAGAAAAAACGTTGGGTAGTTATATGTATTTTTGGTCATTGGATTGTCGAGTGTATTATTTCATTACCATTTATTAATGAATATGATTTATATTGTAATATGAAACTTTGGATAGGATATTATGCATTTATCACCACTGTTATTATGCCATCATTTATTAATATTACATTGAATATACGAATATTTTTACATGTTCGAAATTCTGTTCGTCGTATTCATCCTGAATTGATTAGTAGAACTATAATCGGTACCAATAATCAACAACTAAAAATGAATCGTCGCGATCTTTCACTTTTAAAACATATGATATTTACATTTCTTGTATTTATTATAGGTTGGTCACCTATAATGATTGCAAATATAGTTGAACTTATCATACTTAATCAATTGGTAGCTATTCTAGCTTGTATGTATGTAAGTGCATTCGCCACACTAGCTATTATTATCTATTTATTCTTGTGTAATCCTGATATCAGACAATACATATATCAGAACATTCGACGTTGTTTTCACGTATGAGTGACCTTTTATCTTTTCCTAAAATCTTGATTTTCATTTTTCACTTCTAAAATAAAAAATCGATGTGAAGCTACCACCACGAACGCTACCACCACGAAAAAAAACATTTCATTGGTTACCGAACCAACCAATCAGAAAATAGAATTCCGAAATTCACCAAAGTGAAGGCACAGAATTGGACGATGCTGCCCATAGCAACACACAACCGATAAAACAAAACACAGTTATCCTTATAGATAGAAATAGAAACCATCAGCTATTTTCAGTCAATAGTATCAACCACAGCATCATCAGCCCCCACGATGCCCAAAACCGCAAAAACGCACCTAGTCAAGATATCAAAACAAAAATTTTAGCTGAAACAATGAAAAATTTTTCGCTTCTCACGTTATTGATACAATTAGTGGCGTTCCCTGAACATTCCCGGACAGTAGGTCCAGATGTATTCGATAGAGAATCGAAAACTCTATCGATTACAACCTCTTCCAACTCCCGGTAATATTTCTAAATGAAAAAAAAATCAATTTTTCAGTCAAAAAATCGAAAAAAAGATGCTACTCACTTGATTGATCACCTCCTAGACATGCACCTGAACATTGCCGGATAGTTGGTCGAGATGTATTCGATAGAGAATCGAAAACTCTATCGATTACAACCTCTTCCAACTCCCGGCAATATTTCTAAACAACAAAAAAAAAGAATTTTCAAATAAAAAATCGAAAAAAACAGGCTACTCACCTGATTGATCAACTCCGTGACATTCACCTGAACATTGCCGGATAGTTGGTCGAGATGTATTCGATAGAGAATCGAAAACTCTATCTTCCACAACCTCTTCCAACTCCCGGCAATATTTCTAAACAACAAAAAAAAAGAATTTTCAAATAAAAAATCGAAAAAAACAGGCTACTCACCTGATTGATCAACTCCGTGACATTCACCTGAGCATTGCCGGACAGTTGGTCGAGATGTATTGGATAGAGAATCGAAAACTCTATCGATTACAACCTCTTCCAACTGTCCGGCAATGTTCAAGTGAATGGCTAGGAGTTGATTTATCAGGTGAATGCCATCTTTTTTTCGATTTTTTATTTCAAAAATTGATTTTTTTTCATTCAGAAATATTGCCGGGAGTTGGAAGAGGTTGTGATCGATAGAGTTTTCGATTCTCTATCGAATACATCTCGACCAACTGTCCGGCAATGTTCAAGTGAATGGCTAGGAGTTGATTTATCAGGTGAGTAGCCTGTTTTTTTCGATTTTTTATTTGAAAATTCTTTTTTTTTGTTGTTTAGAAATATTGCCGGGAGTTGGAAGAGGTTGTAATCGATAGAGTTTTCGATTCTCTATCGAATACATCTCGACCAACTATCCGGCAATGTTCAGGTGCATGTCTAGGAGGTGATCAATCAAGTGAGTAGCCTGTTTTTTTCGATTTTTTATTTGAAAATTCTTTTTTTTTGTTGTTTAGAAATATTGCCGGGAGTTGGAAGAGGTTGTGATCGATAGAGTTTTCAATTCTCTATCGAATACATCTCGACCAACTGTCCGGCAATGTTCAAGTGAATGGCTAGGAGTTGATTTATCAGGTGAATGCCATCTTTTTTTCGATTTTTTATTTCAAAAATTGATTTTTTTTCATTCAGAAATATTGCCGGGAGTTGGAAGAGGTTGTGATCGATAGAGTTTTCGATTCTCTATCGAATACATCTCGACCAACTGTCCGGCAATGTTCAAGTGAATGGCTAGGAGTTGATTTATCAGGTGAATGCCATCTTTTTTTCGATTTTTTATTTCAAAAATTGATTTTTTTTTCTTTAGAAATATTGCCGGGAGTTGGAAGAGGTTGTGATCGATAGAGTTTTCAATTCTCTATCGAAAACATCTCGACCAACTATCCGGCAATGTTCAGGTGAATCTCAACAAGTTGATCAATCAGGTGAGTAGCTGTTTTTTTCGATTTTTTATTTCAAAAATTGATTTTTTTTTCTTTAGAAATATTGCCGGGAGTTGGAAGAGGTTGTGATCGATAGAGTTTTCAATTCTCTATCGAA
>Ga0209960_1002253_pt1 | contig 19957 bp, 29 predicted proteins | sample ThiBiot_500_plan_2_FD_183947 | JGI IMG/M metagenome (GOLD analysis project Ga0209960, IMG submission 183947) | Wastewater bioreactor microbial communities from Cape Town, South Africa - Thiocy_expt_500_plan (SPAdes) | ecosystem: Engineered > Bioreactor > Thiocyanate-remediating >...
TTGAATCTTATTCAATAATATTATTTTGCTCTTTCTTAATTGTTTCTTAGGTCTTTTTATAACAAAGAATTCAACAGCCCCTTGATGATAATCTGATGGGAAAAAAAAAAAACTTTTTTTTTTTTTCTTTTTTTTTTTGCAGTTTAAAAATTTATTTTTTCTTTCTATTAAAAAAATTATAACACCAAAAGAATAGAATAGAATATAACAATTTTTTCTGAACTTTGTTAGTATTTTATTAATTCAATTCAAAAGGATTCATTGTTAATTAAGTTTTGATATACAGGGTTCAATAAGCAACGAACAGTTCCAAAAAAAAAAAAAATTTATTTTTGGTTGACTTTTTTCTTTTTTTTTTTTAAAAAAAAAAAAAAACACTTTTTTGTCACTTCTTTCCAACTTATAACTTATAAACACACTTAACTCACTTAACTTCATAACTTTTTGATCTATTTTATATTTCAATTCAATTCATAACTTATTTTTCTTCTTATTATTCTCACAATTAATTCGAACAAACAAACAAACACAAAAGATAAAAAACAGTGATACCAAAGAATTAGTAAAAAAAAACAAAAACAAAAAGTGTATTTGGATAACTTATACAAATAATGACCTTTGAGTTCCTCACACCATATATTATAAATGAACCCAAAAGTATTGCACTTCTCTTCTTCAATGTTCTTTACTTTATACTCTTTGTGATTGCAATGGTGACGATTGTGATGAGAAGGAAACGTCGGTTACTAGCTGCAAGAGAACCTTGGTTGATTCTATTTGAACAGATAGCTGGATTTACTGCGTTCGTAATCACATCAGCAACATTTTGGACAGGAAAAACTCCAAGTGCATGTACAACTTTAAGTTATCTTTATTCAGTGTTATTACCCTTCTGGGCTTTACCTTATTTCTTGATGTTCCCTTCAATTCTCTTTGATGGAAATGTGAATAAGATGAAACTTCATTTGAGCAAAGTTGCTGATCAATTCTCAATAACGAGAAAAAAAGATAAGAAGGAAATGAGTGATACAAGTCAACAGGATTTCAATGATGAACGAAGAGGAAGTGAGACATCAACAGAACCAAGCATGAGTGAGGAGAGAAGAGGAAGTGATGCTCTCATTATATCTCAAGTTAGAAGGGAAAGTGAGACATCAGCTGGAAATAATTCTACCTCTGAAACAGAACTTCAAGAATTAGGTAATAATCAAAATGAGGAATTCAAACCAAAGTTAACTCGAGTCTTTTCTCAAAGAAGAAGTAATCTAATAGAATTAGAGAAAGGAAAGAATAGTTGGGCTTGGAAATTTAAAAAATGGTATAATCTCAAAACAAAAATTGGAATTATTTTTCTTGCTGCAATTATTCAAATCACAATTTTTATTGCAGTTGATTTCACAGTCACACTTCCTGGAGAAGAATGTTTAAGAAAAACTTTTGCTATTGTCTCTGCACATCTCGTCTTCTATGCAATTATTTTATCAACTTTCTTAGTTAGAATATTTCAAGTTCAAGATCCATATTATTTTAAAGTCGAATTAATTTTCAATAATCTTATTTTTATGCCAGTTCTCATTACTGTTTTTCTTTATCCAATTTACCCTCCAATGTTTCCATCCACTTTTGATATTCGCTCTATGGTTCTCCTAGCAGTTTTTACTGCTTTCCTTTTAAATGCTCTCTATCCTGCCTCTCTTTCTTACCCAATTGTTGAAGATTTTGTTCAATCAATATTTAATAAGCTTTCAGGAAAACATGTTCGAATTGATAAAGAGACAACTGACTCTGTTATTCAAGAACTTTTGAAAACCTCTCAAGCCCTTGAGAGTACAAATCCAGGTGCAAACTCAAAAGAGATCTTTGCTGTAGTTTTACATCACCCATATTTATTGGAGGCATTCACTCAATTTACAATTGATAATTGGTGTGTTGAAAATGTATTATTTTATAAATCAGTGGAAGAATTTCGTTTAGATTTTGATTCAACAGAATTTGACTCAATTGAACATGCAAATGGAATATTTCAAGAGTTCATTTCTCGTGAATCACCCATGCAAGTTAACATTGAAAGCAATATTCATGCAAAAATTATTATTGATATGAAAGCGAACAACATTTATCCAACCATGTTTCAAAATGCTGAAGACTCAATTTTTGAATTAATGAGAAAAGATAGTTTTGCTAAATGGAAAAAGACACCAGATTTTCAAAATAGTATAAAACAAGCAACCAAAAAGAAGAAAGGATCAAAGAATACAACAACCGCTGCTAAAACATTACAATCGATTAATACTCTGAAGAGGAATACACCAATAACAGAATAGATTTTGATATTTGATTTCTTTTTTTTTTTTTAAAAAAAATTTAAATTTTGATTTTGCTTTCTCTTTTCTTCTTTTTGATTTTTTGTTGTTGTAATTGATAAAATGATAAATAAAAAACTTTTTCAAATAAATTTAAGAATCTTATCTTTAATTGTTTATTGATTGATTGATGTTTCGTCGAAGTCTCAAAAAGAAATTGGAAACCGAATTTTTTTTTCTTTTTTGGAATTATTTTTTTTTGAACAGTTTTCATCAGTTCAACATCTTTCTCATAACTTGAAATAACTTTTAAAATTTTTATGAAATTGGTTTAGTTATTGATGTTTGTTTTCAAAAGATTAGGAAGTCAAAGTAAAAGAAAAAGAGAAAGAGTGAGGGTTTGGGTGATAAATCTAAAGGATTGCACAATCCCCTGTAATCAACAGAAAAAAAAAAAGTATAAATACCCTCCCCAAAAAAAAAAACTGAATCAAAAAAAAAAATTAATTACCAACAATCCAATTAATTGATTCATAAATTAAAAGAAGAATATCTTTAAAGATGAAGAAAATAGAGACAGAGGATCTTAAGTTAGAGAAGCCAGAGTTTACAATGCAAGTGTTTGAAGATGAAGAGAGAAAACCTGTTGAACGAGAGGAGATCTTTGGAAAGAAAGCGATACTGCTGAGAAATCTGTTTAGTGAGAAAGAGTGTCAGTATTATATTAAACAAGGTGAGGACCAAGGATTACATTCAATTGAATATTTTGGTTACAAGAAGATTTATAGAAATAATGACCGAGTGATGGCTGAAAGTCAACAGCTTGCTGATGTGATTTATGAAAGGGTTAAAGAACATTTGGAGGATATTGTGATTGATGATTCAAATGAAGATGATTATCATTTGGGAACTAAAGGAGAGTGGAAACCTGTAGGAATTAATACATACTTTAGATTGTGTAGATATGAACCTGGAGGACACTTCTCTCCTCATTATGATGGAGAATTCGTTCCATCAGCAAGTAGAAGATCTTTCAAAACAGTTATGTTGTATGTTTTTTATTTTATTTATTTACTTATTGAATTCAATTGAATTGAATTTTTATTTATTTATTTATTTATTTATTTATTTATTTATTTTTTGAATAGATATCTAAATGATGCATTTGATGAAGGGACAACTAATTTTATTGAAGATGGTCATGAGGTAAATTTCTTATTTATTTTATTTATTCAAATATTCTATCTTTCATTTACTCCTCCTCACCCTATTCTTTCTTTCTTTCTTTCAAAAGCTTTATTTAGATGAAGAGACAGGAAAATATAGAGCACAAGAAGACAAAATTTTGTATCGAGTTAAACCTGAAACTGGAATGGCAATTGTATTTGATCATAAAATGCTTCACGAAGGAGCAAGTGTAAAAAATGGACAAAAATATATTCTTCGAACTGAAGCAATGTATCAATTAACAAGCAGAGTAATCAGTCCTCTTGAAGAAGAATTTCAAGCTATTGTTCAAAAAGCCCAAAAGGAAGAGGCATTAGGAAATGTTAAAAAAGCAGTTGAACTATATCAAATTGCATCAAAAATGGATGAAAAGTTAGCAATAAAGTGGGGGTTAAAATAACTCTCATATTAATTTTATTTAATTTTTTTTTTTTATCTACATTTATCTACAGTTTTTCCTTTTTCTCTTCTCTTTCTTTCTCTTTTTTGCTTATAATTGATTCAATTTTTACCATTCATCAGTTTTTTGAGGCTCAGAATCATAGACAGGAAGGTCACTTTTTTGGGCACTACTTTGTTCATCAATAAGTTGCTCATTAGCAGGACCTGGGAATTTATAATTCAAAGCATCATGTAATTGTTGAACATAAGGTGGGAGAGTGACTTCAGATGAAGTTAAAAGAGTGCTTGGTTTAATTCCTTTTCCATAACATGATTCATTTGCAAGTTTATTCTCAAGTAACACAGTTCCTTCCAAAGAAACACCAGCAAAAAGACCTTTAGTTTTTGAATAAGAATAAATTGCTGCTAATGTGATAGCACCATCAATCTCAGCACTTCTCCCAACTGGACCTGCAGCAATACTAACATTAACACCAAGTGTAACATTTCCTTTTATTTATTTTTTTTTTTCAAAGATTATTGTTATTTCCTTTTTGTTTTTGTTTTTAAAAAAGTAAAAAGATACCAAAATGTGAAAAGGCTTTAACAGCATCGTCAGTATTTAAAATGAAAATGAAATCAGTAAGTTCGAGTCCAATTTGTCCACCAGCACCTGCTCCACAGACCATAATAGCTGAAGGAGCTGACCAATTTCCATTTGGAAGTCTAGCAATAACAAGTCCACTTCCTAGTCTTCCTGAAAAGATAAATCCTCCCTTTTAAAAAAAATATTTTTAAATTTTTATTATTTTAGAATATTTTTTTTTGTTGAGGAATTAAATGAGGAATTTCACAAGGAATAGAAATTTTTGACAGAAAAATGAAAATGAAAATGAAAATGAAAATGAAAATGAAATGAAAAAAGAAAATATAGAGCTTCAATGATAGTTATAAGCAAAATTTGTTCTAACAAAAGAAAAAGAACCTTTATGACATGAAGCACACATATTCCTTTACAATTTTCAATTAATTTCTTTGGGATATGTTCTTCTTCTTTTGGATGTTTGAGAAACTTTGTTATCACTCTCGCACATTTCTTTGATTCCTTTTCAATGCTTTCAGGTATTGGGTTATTCAAATGCATTTGGAAACTTTCATTTTGTTTTTTTTTTAAAAAAAAGTTTTTTTTTGGATAAAGAAATGAAAATGAAAATGAATTGAATTGAAAAAAGAAAAGTACCTTTGGGTTATTTTATTATTATTATCCTTGATAAAAAATAAAAGCTGAAATATATATTCAAATAAATAAATGATCAAAACTTGTTTGGAATTTGATAAATTGGAAGTGAAAATTAAAGAATGTTTTTTTTTTTAAAAAAAAAAAGAATAAAAAAAAAAAAAAAAAAAAAAAAAAAAAAAGTGAGGGGTATTTATACTTTTTGAAAGAAAAAAAGGAATTCCATTTCTGATTTTTTTTTTTTTGATTTTCACTTATAAAACTGTGAATTTGAAGCATTCATTCTTCTTATTGATAATGACATTCGTTGACGAAACAAAGAAATCAAAGAGAAAGAAAGAACTCTTTAATCTCAAGAACTAAAATTGACCTTAACTAGTAAAAAAATAAATTTGTCATCGCTCTATCCTGATTCTTCATGATTTTCAAAAAAAAGCGAGGTGAGAGGATTTCACACCTTTTTTTTTTTTTCCAACTTACTTGTGGCATTTTTTCAAAAAATTGAATAAAATTGATTTTTGATTTTATTTATTTATTTATTTATTCTATTTTACAATTAATTATTTAATACAATCACAATAAAGAAGTGTATACTTCAATTCAATTCTTTTTTTTTTTTTTGAACCTGCTTTTTTTTCGATTTTCAAAACCGAATTTGAGAGATTCTTTTGAATAGTTGTGTTCTCCATTTTCTTTTCTTTTTTCATTTTTTTTTCAGGGAGCATCTTGAACTACCTCATCGTTTTGATTTTTTTCAGGAGAGGTAGGATTTGAGCTTTTGAATTCATCTTCCTTTTTCGAATCATTTTTATCATCAATCATTTCATTTCCATCAAGAGGTTGTTGGTTTTGATTATGATTTTGTTGTTCGATTTCTATAACATTTTTACTATCTCTTTTCGATCCACGACGAGAGGATTTTGATTTTGTCCTTTTGATTTTACTCTTTTCAGTTGTTCCATTTTTATCAATAGATTCTTCACGTATTGTCCCTTGAATTGATACACTACGAGATAATTTTGATTTTGATCTTTTAATTTGATTCTCTTGAGTTCCTTCATTTTCATCATTAGATTCTTGATTTTTTGACTTTCCAACAGCATCTTGGATTGATACACTACGAGATAACTTTGATTTTGATCTTTTGACTTTATTCTCTGGAGTTTTTTCTTTCCTCTCTTCATTTTCATTTCCATTTTCCTTTCCATTTTCCTTTTCATTTTCACCAAGAGATTGTTGACTTTGTTTTCGTTCTATAACACCCTTGCTCCTTTGTTTCAGAATACCACGAGATGATTTTGATTTTGTCCTTTTAATTTTTCGCTCTTCAATTTTCTCTTCAGTTCCTTTGTTTTCATTAGTGGCATTATTTTCATGATTTTCATTAGTGTCACTATTTTCATTTCCACCAAGAGATTCTTGATTTTTTGTTTGTTCTAAAATACCCTTGCTGTTTTTTCTAGATTTTTTATATTTTTTGATTTTCAAGTCTTCATCTTCATTTTCATTCCCATTTTCGTTAATAAATTCTTGACTTTCTTTAATTTGTTCCTTTTCTATCTTTCCTTTGCTATCTTTCCGAGAAGCTTTGCGAGAAGATCTTGGTTTGATTTTAGTATTTGATTCATCAAGTGTTTCAGTTTCATTTTTTATCTTCTCTAGACTCCCTTTGCTATCTTGCCTCGAAACACGGCGAGAAGACTTTGATTTCACTCTCACAATTCCATTATCATCACCATTTTGAATTTCATTTCTATCAAGAGATTGTTGACTTAAATTTTGTTCTTCTCTTTCAATAAAATTTTTACTATCTCGTCTCGATCCACGGCGAGAAGATTTCGATTTTATTCTTTCTTCAATTTTTTCTTCACTTAGAAAATTTTCATTGCTAGATTCTTGACTTTTTGAATGTTCAATAACATCTTTACTATCTCTTCTCGATCCACGGCGAGAGGACTTTGATTTTAAGGTTTCAGTTTTACTCTCTTCATTTTCACTAATTGATCCTTGATTTTCTTTCTTATTTTTACTTGAACTACGGCGAGATGTTTTCTTTTTTGAAACATTGAATGTGTCATTGAGTGTTGTCTCATTAATAAATTTTTGACTTATAATTCGTTCTTCACCATTTATACTCATATCCTGTAAAACTGAATCAGATTGTGGTAGATTATTGGGTTCGACTTCTTCTGGATTTGAAATAATTGTATCATTTTCACTAATAGATTCAAGACTATTTTGACTTTTTTGACTTTCTTTCCTTGAAACACGAGATTTTACTTTCTTATTTGAAGAATCTTCCTCAATTTTATCGTTTAATGAATTTTGTTCCTCTTCCTCGAAATTCAAAAATGTTTGTTCATTTGCCATATAAATCTCTCTAACCAGAGATTGTTCAAAGAGTAAGTTCAAATTTCCATCAGATAAATCCTCAACATCTTCACCATCATCATCTATTTCTGGACCACTTCTTTCAATTGAAAAAGAGGATGACTTTTTCTTTAGTGGAAACTCTTCAGCTTGTTGAGAACTTTCATATAATACAGTATGACACGATCTTGATGTCATTCCATTGGATCTAGTTGAAGCAAGTCTTCTCTTTCTCACAATAACTTTGTTCTCCAAATTTGGGGAGGGAGGAATCAAATTTTCGATTTTATCACTCTGAATTTCTTCTTGAGAATCGGAGAATGTTTGTTTTCCAATTTGAAAGAATATTTGAGAATCTTCTTTTGTTTTTATCTTGACTTTTTCATTTGCTTTTGTTAAAAGAAATTGTTCAGATCTTGTTGATAAAGACAAATCAGTTCTCTAAAGTCGATTATTTTGAAAATTAGAGAAAAAATAAAATAAAAAAAATTGAAAGGAAAAGAAATAAAAAATAAAACCTCAGCCTTTGGATCATAAGGAGAATCAACAGTGTAAGGTTTTATCTCAAAATGAATGAATAACCTTGCCAAACAAGTTGAACCATCATCAACTTCTGGTAATAACCAAACATAATGAAATCCTTTATTTATTTATTTGTTTATTTTTTCCAATAAAAAATTTCAAAAAAAAAAAAAAATTAAGATTAATTAGAAACCTTGTTTCAAGTGGAGTAATCCTGCAGTAAAATGTGCAACTCTTCCAAAATTTTTATAAAGAATTTCAAAACGAATTAAAGTTAAACTTGGCATTCCTACATCAAATGAAATTTTTTGGTTCCATTGTGGTGAAAAACTTTGAGTTTATTATTAAATTAATTTTGAATTTTCAAAGGATATTTTTTTTTAAAAAAAAAAATTTGATACTTTGAATCAGCAGTAGTGATATAAACAAATTCATCCATAGGAAGTCCAAGAACACTTACTTTAAGAGTGATATTATTCGAGTCATCTTTCCCTTTGTCCTTTTGAGGAATGGGCAAGTGTTGTGCAGATAATAAACCGATTGTTACTTTATGAAATTGAAAAGTTCCAGATTCTATTTTCGATTTTTTTTTTTTTTTTTTTTTTTTTTTTTTTTTAAAAAAAAAAGAATTAAGTTATTAAACCAGTATCATCTTTTCTCCTTAAGGATAATAAAAAAGCTTCTGATCTTTCTATATCATTTGGATTAAAAGTCTCAAATTTTTGAGTTGAATTTGCTGGTTTGTCCCTCAAAAATTCGGGTTTTAGTAAATATCCACAATTTCCATTTTCAAGAAATCTTGATTCATAAATTTGTAAAGCAGAATCAAAAGTTTGATAATTAAGTGCAATCTGTAAAAAAAAAAAAAGGGGAAGGAAAAAAATGAATTGTCTTTTTTAAAAAGAATAAAGGAATAAAGAAGAGAAATTAGGAAGATTCTAACCATTTGACAACCAGTATTCCAAAATGGAATTGAATTGTAATTACTATTTAATTAATTTATTTTAATCATTTTTTTTTTTTTTTTTTTTTTTAAAAAAAAAAAAAACCAAACCTAGAATCTACTCTAACAGCTTTTGGATAAATTCTTGAGAATTTTGTTTTGTTACACTCAAGTAATTTATGCCCTTCAGTTTTTGAAATCTTTTCTGCTTTTACCTCACTTAAGGAACAAACTTCTTGATTAATTCCAGTTTCCATTTTCGTTTTTCCATAAAAATCATCAAACTTAATTGGAATGACAGAAACAAGACTTGAAAGTAATGGTGCAACTTGGATTTCAGTATCCTTTGAAAAGTCACAAGTTTTATTTTTGATCAAAATTTTATATTTTAAATCTTCAGGAGAAGGCAATGGGTCAACCTAAAAAAAGAAAAGAAGAAAAAAGGGGAAAAAAATAAGGATGATTAGTTGAAAAATAAAATAAAATAAAATAAAATAAAAATAAAAAATCAAATAAAAAAGAATCATTTTGAGAAAGGAAAAAAAAAAACCTTTTCAGTTAATGGATAGTATAATAGATCACCTAAAGTTTCAATTAAAATCTTGGCCATTTTCTCTTGTTGTGAAATGGAACAATGTGTTTCCAAAGAGAGAATTACAGGATAAGGAGAAGTGATAAAAGCATTTTCTTTGATTGCTTGTACAGCACTTTCAAATGATATTGATGTTGTTAGAGTATGTCCATGATATATTTCAGGTTCACCATTTGAGCCATCCCAAGCATCCAATTCAACACATCTACAACCAGTCTTTAAAACTTTTGCATATTGTTGAGCTGATGACCTTGATTTCAATTGATCTCCAAGAAGGTAAGTATTATGAGATGAAGCAATGAAATAATGATGGAGAGGTTGGGTCATATCATGGGTAATTTGATGTGGTGTCATTGAAAATGTTAAAATTTCATTGTGACGAGAAGTTAGAAAAGCTAAGAATCCTTCAAAATTTAATTTAACACTTGTTCCATACAATGAAAAAATGTTGGTCTGTAAATTTGAAAGTTGATCATGATCTTCCATATTTTGACCTTCTTTTAAAAATTGAATAAAATCCTCTGGTGACATTGAAGTCCTAGAATTAAATTGATTTGATGAGAAAGATTTTTTTTTAAAAAAAAAAAAAAAAAAAAAAAAAAAAATTGTTACCCATTTTTTGCATATTTTAAAAAAAGTTGTTTTTCAATTTTTTGTGAGAAAAGAAACATTAAATTATAAAAATCAATAAATTGTTGATGAGTAGTTAAAGATTCTGATAACATTGAAGCAATTGTTAGTGCAACTTTGATATCAGTTGTTGCTAAAGGGAAATTATTTTGACGGGCATAATTAATGAGATCTGGAAGTTTAAGTTCTTGAGATTGAATATTAGAAGTCAGTCTAAGCCATTCATTTGTTAATTTATTTCGGTATTGTGAGACTTCAAGATCTAGAAATAAATAAATAATTTTTTTTTCCCTTTAAGTTGATTGAGTTTTTTTTTTAAAAAAAATTACGTTGATTAATTTGTTCTCTTCCTTCATAAACTTTAAAAATTGAGGTTTTTATTTTCTTCCTTTGACTTGTTTTCTTTGTGGGTTTACTAACTTCTTCTTTTTTCAAATCAATTTGAGATTCTTCATCCTCATCACTTTCATTTTCTGAGTGAGGAGAACTTAAAATTTCTGTAAATGAATAATTTTTTGGATCTTTTTGAAGTGAGTCAGTTGATTCCCGTCTGGATGCTTTGTCATCTTTTGGAGATGGTTTCGATCTTAATGACTCCTCTCCATATTCATCTTCATATTCCTCTTCATCATCGGCTTCTTCTCCTTTCCCATTCAAAGAGGTCGTCGAAAGATAAGTTTCAATCACTTCATTTTGGGTGTCATCTTTTTTCTCTTCAATTTCATCGTTCTTTTCTTCTGTTTCCGTTTCCTTTTCTTTTTCTTTTTCTTTTTCCTTTTCCATCAGACTCGGAGAGAGAGAAAATACAATGAAGTCCTCTTTTTGATAACAACAAACAGAGATCTATCTATTTATCTTATTTTTTTTTTTGAAAAATAAAAAAGTTATTAGATTTGATCAAATAGAAATTTCTATAGTCAAAATTCATCTTCAATTCAAAGTTAATTAATCAAACAATATCAAGAACTTAAATCATGATTTCGAATTAAAAATATATCGACTTTACTCATGGTTTAGATTTCGTTAATTATTTTATCAGTTAATTAAAAAAGAAAAAAAAAAGAAATGAAAATCAAATTTCAATGAAAAAGTAATAAAATCTTGAAGAAATCTTTCTCGTTCTCTCCATTTCTAATCAAGTTTCTTTAGTTCAATGATTTCTTCAGTTGAGGAGATCAAAAGTGAAAAAGTTAATTAAATATTCAGGGACTCAAAATCCAGGTGTTCTTTTCTCTTTCACATATCTACAATTGCAATTAAATTAATTATGCAAGAAAAAATTGATGGAATAAGATAGGAATGAATTAGAGAAAGAAGAAACCTTTGAGAGAGAGAGAGTGAAATCGTAAGTGTAAAGGGAAGTTGTAGAGTGGAGTGTAAGTTAGGGATTCTTCTGACAGTGTTTCCTCTTATATTCGCCTGCAAAAGAAAGGGGAATCGCTTTTCTTTGTTTTTTTTAATTATGATCAATTGAAACAATCATAAACCAAAAACCATAGCCATAACCATAAATCAATTCATAACTTGGACCATCACAATTTTCAGAAATGATCTCACAACTCATCTCCAAACAAATGAATGATCATAAGTTCAATAATTTGAAAGAGAGATCTTTGAATTAAAGAACATTTTATATTTATATTTATTTGGAGTTTTGATAATTGGTTAGGCAGGCAAATAGTAAATAAAGAATTGAGATTCATTGTTGAATTCAACAATTATTGAAAGATCTATAATATTGTTACAATGAAAAATTTTGTTGTTTGTTATATTATTGCAAGATTTTTTGTTTCTAATGTTGAAATTAGAAAAGTAGGTGTTGACACAATTGCTTGGGTAGTGGACCGTAGATTGATTTCGCTTTGGAACCCTGAGGACTTGCTCTTCTCAATACTATTAAAACTTTGAAGGTATCAATCTCATTTTCAATTTGATTACAATAGTATTGACTTTTTACAAAATAGGGTTGACTTCTTCTTCAATTCAATGTCGAAAAAGAAGGTCTCGAGAGCTGGTGATAGTAGTGATGGAGAACTCTCTGTTTCAACAGAAGAAGCTTGTATTTATTTATCATTTATTATTTCATTTTGTTACTTTTCTTTGATTAAGATAAATTCTCTTATTTGATTCTTTGAAAGCTCTTGTCGTTACTATCTTAAATCAGAGAGGAACAACAGCATTCTTTTCAGATCTCATAGAAGTGGAATTTGAAGGATTTAAAGAAAAAAGAGAGACGATTCTTGTTTGTGATGAATATACTGTCTTTTTTATTGAAGGAAAAAAAGTAATTCAATTCTAGTTTTTCAGAGATTTTTTTTTATTGAAGGAAAAAAAGTAATTCAATTCAAATTATCAATAGATATTTTTTCAATTTCACGTCCTAAATGTTGTTGGTATCGAAAGTAAAAATGATAGAGAGGTTTTTTTTTAACTTGATTGTTCGTTATACTTTTCAGAGAGAGAGAAAAAAAAAAAAACAATTAAATAGGCTAAAATCACTTTCTCAGATTCAACTTCATTAAAAATATATACACATCAATCTCATAAAAAACCCAACATCGACTTAATTTTAGTTTCAATCCAAAAAATATGGGTTCATGGATTTCCATTAGTTGATGAAAAAAGACCTTTTTCATTTTCATTAACTCCAGAATCAAGGTTTTTTTTTTTTTTTTTTTTTTTTTAAAACATTCCATAATTAAAATTTCAATTATTTGATAGGAATTCAATTTTTCAAGATGTTTCAGTTGGAGGTCCAATTTTTTTTTTTCAGAAAAAAAAAAGAGATTATAATTCCTTTTAATAACAATTACTAGCCATTGGTCCTTGTATGGGATTTGCTCGAACTTACTCTTCAATTTGTTTTTTAAAAAATCAACTCCCTCGAAGTGATATTGTAGAATTCATGACCGTATTACAAACACAAAAAATCAAAACTCTAAATTTATTTGATTTATCAAATGCTTCTCAAAATGATTTGATAGCAGTAATAAAAGGTATAAATCTAACTCATTCAAATTTGTCCGAAAAAAAAAAAAAAAAAAAAAAAAGAGTTAAACATTTTCAAATCAAAAAAAAAAAATAAGCTTTACAATTTAATCGTTATTTTACTGGATTTACATCCCCTGGAAAAATTATATTGCCCTCTGAAGCTGTCCAAAACCTTATTACTCTATTATTAACAAATGATTTGATTCAAGATGTTTCAATTCCTGAGGCAGGTTACTGAATAAATTGAATTACATTAAATATTGATTCCTCATTCAATAATAATCAAATAAAAAATAAATCAGGATTGACCTCAAGTTTCCCAAAAAGATTATTTCGACAAATGGAAGAAGGGAAAGGACAAATTTCATTTCAAAGTGTTGATTTTTCAAATAATCCTTTTGAAGATAAAGGTTTTTTTTTTTTTTTTTTTTTTAAAAAAAAAAAAAAAAAAAAAAAAAAAAAAAAAAAATAAAAAATTGAATGAATATAAAAAATAGGGCTTCGTTACTTTTCAAAAATTTTAACAAGTTTAAATTATGGATTATCTCAACTTCATTTGTCAAATATATTTGTAAAAAAAGGAATGGATCTAATTTGTAGTGCATTAAGAAAGAATAGTCATTTCCTCGTCACATTAAATTCATTGGATCTCTCATATAATAAATTTGATGTTGAAACCTCAAATGCACTCGCATCTTGGATTTCTGCTCCAAACTCTTTAAAAACTTTAAATGTTTCAAACACAAATATTTTATTTGATAGAATTGCAGATGCTTTTAAGAGGGGATGTATGACAAATCTTTCTTATTTAGATCTCTCAAAAAATAAATTTGTAAATATTGATAAATTGGGAGAATTTATTCAAGTATCTCAATCATTACAGGTTTGATCAATTTCTTTTTTTTTTTTTTTTAAATAATTAAATTTGTCATCAAATCAATAAATAATAAATTTCATTATAGGAATTAAACATTTCATATAATCCATTGGACTTGGAATCATTAAATAGATTAATTCGAAATATCATTTGTAATTTTTCCCTTCTAAAATTCTCATTAATTATTCGTGGAGTTGGATTGACCAATGAAAATGGTAAAAATAACCTTTTTTCTTTTCTTTTCTTTTCTTTCCCTCTTTCAAAAAGTTTCAACTTTCAAATAGCTGAAATCTTATTGGCAATAATTTCAAATAATATCACGACCTTGGATATGAGTGATAATCAACTTTCTTATGTTGGATTAGAATCAATTGGAACAGGAATTGCCGTGAATACATGCATTCAAACTCTTCACCTTGATTATTGTTTTAAAGTTGTTTCATTTCCTTTTTCAATTATTGAATTTATATCTTAAAATTTCTTATTTTAATTCAAATAGCCAAGAACAAATAAAGATAGAGATTCAATGGATATATTCGCAAATGCATTTAAACAAAACTCACAATTACAAGTAAATATTTATTTGCTTTTTTTTTTGGTCACAATTAATTAATTATATTTTTTTATCAACAAAGACTTTGTCAATGAAAGGAAATGAAACAACTTGCTTAAAAAATGAACTTATTCCATTAATACAAGCTTTAGAAGTAAACAAAACTTTAACATCAATCGATATTTCTGGACACCAAGCTAGTGATGGTGTTGCAGTTGCTTTAGGAAGGTAATTTTTTTTTCTCAACAATAATTAATAATGAATTAATTAACAATAATAATAGAATGTTTCAAATCAATAAGAGTTTATTGTCATTAGAAATTGATGGAAATTTTTTTTCTTTGGATGCATTTAAACATCTTCGAGATGGATTATTAAGAAATACAACTATTCGAAATTTACCAATACCAGTTGACAATATTGTTTCAATTAGAGGAGAAATGACAGGTTTCACTACAAGTTCAAAAAAATTGATTGCTATTTCTCAAGAAGCTTTACTCAAAATTATTAAAGACATTGAATCTCATGTTATACTTCATTTTCTCTCCATTTTTTTCATTTTTTTTTTTTTTTTTAATTTAAAGTGAAAATAAAATATTTTAACTCATCTCAATTAGATTGCCAAAAACTATTCCAAAAATAAACCAAGATCAAATGAAGTTGGACAAAGAAGGTTGACTGAGTCCCTTTCTCGTGATCAAGCTCATAAATTTATTGTACTTTTTCTTTTTTTTTTTTTTGATTTCCTATTTTCATATCCATTTACATTTTATTTCCTTTCCAGAATTCTTCTCGTCAAAAAGAATGTGATGCTCTTGTTCATAGAATTAGATGCACAGGAATTATTCCAACAGAACATCAAAAGAAAAGTGAATATTTCCTTTCCCAATTTAATTGAAATATTTAATTTAACATTAATTTTTCTTTAAATAGTTTTTGCTGATGCAAGTAATCAAAATCAAAATCTTGCTCATTTAGACACTCAACAACAAGTTTTTTTTTTGCTTTATTTATTTGTTTATTTAATTAACTTATTTTTTTGGAAAAAAGATGTTGTACCAACAAATGAAATCGGAACTTGATAAACAAGCTTTATTATTCCTTACAAACGTCATCAAACTTGTCGCTGAAGCTGAAGCTCAATTAAAAAAAGAAGTTACAAAGACTATTGACTCATACTCAGGAGTGTCAAAAAGAGATAAAGGTTTGTTTTTTTTTTTTTCCAAACAATTAATTTGGATAAGATAATTAAAATAAACAATTGGGATTTAGATTCAATAAAAAGTCAAGTCTCAGAAATGAAACTTCATTCAAAAGATGAAATTGAATCTTTAGTACTTTTTTTGAAAAAATATTTTTCTTTTTTTTTAAAAAAAAAATTTTTGAAATTCATTCAATAAATAGGTAGAAACAGAAGTTTTGGAATTGAGTGTTAAACAACAAGAAAAAATGAAAGCAAATCTTGAAATGGCATCAAACTTCCTTTATAAAAATACCACCCATTCTTTAAATGATATCTTGAAATCTTTGATCAAAGAAAAATTAAGTTTTTTTTTTTTTTTTTTTTTTTTTTTTGTTAATTTTCTTTTTTAAAAAAAAATTCAATACCTTAGTGTCAACAATGGAAACAGAAGATGATAGTGATGACGATTATGAAGAAGATGGTGACGAAGATGAGATTGAAAAAATCATGGTTCTTGGAGAAATTGATCAACAAAAACTTAGACATCAATTATTATTTGGTACTTTTTTGTTTATTCTTTATCTCCATCTTTTTCTTTCATTTTTATTAACTTTCCATATTTTTTCTTCAAGGATTTTCTTTATTTTTGCATAATGGAAAAATGAGAACAAAAATTCAACTTTATTGTGATCTTCCCCTCCAAAATATTCTATGGAGACAACCATATCAACCACATCAAAAACAAGTTTGTTTTTTTTTCTCCCAAAAACTATTTTTGAAAAAATTCCTTTTGAAAATATAGAATATTGTTTCAGTCTCTGAAATTATTGGTATTTCACTTGGTTCCAATCCACAATTCGTCAAAAATCCCAAAGGTGGATTTTTTTTTAAAAAAAAAGTGGAAATAACAAATCTGAAAAAAAAAAAAAAAAATAGAAACAAGATGTTTTTCAATTTCGACTGAAGAGAAAATGATTAATCTTGAAGCACCTTCTTCAAAAGATCAAGCCAAATGGGTTTTTGCTCTTCGTTTGTTAGTAGGAGGATTGGTAAAAGCAAATATAGAAGTTGAAGAACAAATTGAAGAAGAAGAAAAAGTTCAACAAGATATGGAACAAAGAAAATCAAAATCTTCTTCGGTTTTTGTTCTTGATGAAGATGAATTTTTAAGTTCTCCTACCTCTCCATTGACTCCCCTAACACCCTTCTCTGTTCAATCTCAACTCAAAGTACTTTTCACTTTTTTTTCTTCTTCAAATAAAAATAATCAAAATAAAAAAACTTAATAGGTTCCAAGCGAACAAAGAAGAATTCCTGCTCAACAAATTTTTGGTAAATTCAATTTATTTCACCTATTCTTTTGAAATTTCAAAAAATGTACTAACCTTTTTTTTTTCTGAAGAAAAAGAACAAGCTCCTCAACCTCCATCTTCACATTTGAAGCCTGGTATAAAAACTTTAGAAGAATCCAATGTGGCTGCAATGAAGCGCCTTTATCAAGAAAGAGATCAAACAAAACCTCAACCTCCTCCTTCAATTTTAAAACCACAAGTTTCAATGAACCAAAAAGTTGAACAAAAAATTGAACAAAAAGTTGAACAAAAAGTGGAACAGAAAGTAGAATCAAAAATGGAATCAAAAGTAGAACAAAAAGTTGAAAAAAAAGTTCAAGTGCGAATCGAAGAGAAAAATGAAGAACTTCCAAACCTTCAAGATTTTGGTGAACTTGAAAAGCCAAAACTTCATCACGTATTGATTTTTTCTCAAACCAAAAAAAAAAAAAAACAATGTTAACTTTTTTTAAAAAAAATTTTAGTATACATTATCTCGACCTGTACTCAAAAATCGTCGACCAATTACGAGAGGATTGAAAGTTGATGATATTTCTGAAGAAATGATTGAAGAAGAGCCCAAACAAATTCAAAAAGAAGTTGAAGTTGTCAAGAAGCCTTTTAATTCAATTGCTGCCAGAAATGCTGTTCTTTTTTTTCTTTTTAATTTTTGAATTTCTTTAATCTTTTTTAAATCTTTTTAAATATTTTTTTTTATTTAATCTTTCTTTCAATAGAATTTAAAACCAATGAATGTAACAGATGAGTTTTTAAATAAAGTAAAATTGAGAGAAGGAAAGGAGTTCAAAGAGGTTAGTTTTTCATTTCTTTTTTTATTTTTTATTTTTTTAAAGGAATCTAATTGGAAAAAAAAAAAAAGCCTGTTCCCCAAAAATATGATGAAACATTATTTCAAAAACGATTGTTTATTGTTAAAGGAAGAAGAAATATTCGAATTCGTCAAGTAATTTCACTTCTTTTTTAGTATTTTTTTCTGATTTTTTTTTTTTCTCTAAAAAAGGTGGAACTATCTTATAAATCTTTAAACGAAGGAGATGGATTTATCCTTGATTCACTTGATAAAGGTCCAACTGAAATACTTTTACTTTATTTTACACAGTTTTTTAAAGTTTCTTTTCTTTTAGTTATTGTTTGGTACGGAAAAGACATCAATAAGATTGAAAGGGGAGCAGCTTCAAAATTTGCCACTGATTATAAAAACGAAGCAAGAAAAGGGTATCCCACAGTTTTTTATATTGGTAAATTTATTTGAATCTTGAACCTTCTTTGAGTTTTAAATAAAATAACAATAAATATAAATAAAAATAAAATATTAGAACCCAATATGACCGAGAAAAATAAAATTGTTGCTGATTTTTGGACTCTCATTGGTGGAAAAGGGAAAATTGCTTCTGAAGAAGAAGGAGGAAATGATATTATTGTTGAAAATGAAGTTAAAGGAAAATTTAAATTGTTTAGGTGCGTTTCTTGAAATTTTAAAAATATTTTATAAACCATAAATATAATTAATAAATTAATAAATTGAAATAGAGTTCGTGATGCAGGAAGTGGTAAATTTGTTCTTGATTTAGTGAATGCAGAAGGAAAGGATATCAACAAAGATATGATTACTTACAACTCTGATCATGTTTATATCCTTGATTGTCAAACTGAATTGTATATATGGGAATCAAAAAAAGCAAATAAAGTAATCAAAAATTTTGCAAGAGACCATTTAAAGGTGATTTTTTTTTCTTCTTCCTTTAATGGAATGGAATGAAGCTTCAAGAAAAAAAAAAAATTCAATTTGATATCAAATAAAAAAAAAAAGAAAATGATGGAGAATCTTCCAAGTTGGACAATTGCTGAGACTGTAAAGGAAGAAGAAGAAGGACTTTTATTTAGAATGAAGTTTGCAGATTGGCCAGAACCAGGAAAATTAGCTAGTATGAAAGAAAGGCAATCAGGTTAAATTTTTTTTTTTTTTTTTTTGTTATTGGATCAAAAAAGCATTGATTTTCATGAATGAATAAATATAGTCCAAAAACGAAGAGCAAGGAGACAATATGATGTTACATTAATGTTTGACCAAGCAGAAAAAAGAGAAAAAGAAAAAACAAGGAAGAAAGCTGATGCTGGTTCTCTTTTTTTTAAAAAATTATCTCAATTATTTTGATTTCAATTTATTCAACTCAGGATGGAATGATACCCATGAGCTTGTTTCAGCAGATAAATTTGACGTTGGAAAAGGAGAATTGACTGTTTTTTCTTTTTTTTTTTTTTCCAAAATAACCAATTTTTATAAAAAAACCATATCCTTTAGAAATGGATAGTTCGCGATTCAAAATTAGTTCCAATCTCAGATTCGAATACTTATGGTTATTATTTTGGAAGTGAAAGCTATGTTCTTCAATATGTTTGGGAACATAATGGAAAAACTAGAGGAATTTATTATTCGTGGCAAGGTAGAGCTTGTCCAGGAGTACTTTTTCTTTCTTTCTTTCTTTTCTTTCTTTTCTATTGATTCAAACTTTATTTATTATCAAAAAAAAAAGAGTAAAAAAGGTTCTGGAGCATTAATGATGATAGAGATGAGCCGAGAATCAACTAAGAGTGCAAAATTTTATGAAGATCCCGAACATGTAATTTTTTTTTTTTTTTTTTTTTTTGGGAAAAATTAACTTTGCTAACTTAATCAACTTTCTTATTTAGTATACCATTATCCAATACCTTGAAAGTCAACACTTTAAACGTCTCTTTTCTGAAAAGCTGTTCTATCTTTCGGTTTTTTTTTTTTTTTTTTTTTTCCTGAATTAT
>Ga0209960_1002254_pt1 | contig 19955 bp, 21 predicted proteins | sample ThiBiot_500_plan_2_FD_183947 | JGI IMG/M metagenome (GOLD analysis project Ga0209960, IMG submission 183947) | Wastewater bioreactor microbial communities from Cape Town, South Africa - Thiocy_expt_500_plan (SPAdes) | ecosystem: Engineered > Bioreactor > Thiocyanate-remediating >...
AATTGTTTAATTAATTTATAATGTTGTTTGAATTATTTGATAAAATATATTAATGCATATTATTTATCAGATGGACATTCGGGAAGCTGCTTATTGCGGAAACATGGAGAGGGTACAAAATTTAGTCGAAGAAGAAGGCGTAGAAATAAATCAGAGGAATCCAGTCAACGGTTGGACTGGTAAGTTCGAGTTCGAATCCCAACTCTTTTGGGTTTTGTAATACCAGAATAATTTTCATTCGATGTCCCTTAATGATGAAATTGTTATTCATATTAAGATATTTGTTACTGTTATGACTTTGTCGGACGTAGAAAGATTCTGCATTTCCGGATGTTGCAGAGTAATCACTTTTAATGCCATTATAACAGCTTTGCATTGGGCTTGTTTGGCAAATAATGGCCCCGTCATGGATTATCTCATTAGAAAAGGCGCGGATGTGAACGCAGTGAATGACAAAGGCCAGAAGCCTTTCGATTTATTAAAAAGCGAAGAATTGAAGAAAATATTCGCCAGCAATCTTCCTTCTAAAGGTTGGTTCATTCAGTTGTTAAATGATCGAGAAGTGCACACAGATCTCGCAGATCTTTTTCTTTGCATCGATTATTGATTTCTCTCAAGCTTTATGTCTTTATATTATATATGCGCAATCACTAATTGTCATGCAATCCACGTACTCTGATAATGCCTCTGAATCACATGTAACGGCAAGATCTGATCCATCAAATTTAATTTCTGCGAGCAACCTTCTAGCATTAACACTTTTAATCCAATTAAATATCAATACGTAAATTTGCACTCGCAATTGATAACCTTTTTTTTTTTCTTTGACTAGAGGACTCCCCGGATTCAACAACAATCTCAACTTCAATCTCATCAATGACCTCATCGCCCACACCACCGCACAGCCAATCAACACACGGCCAAGGAGTTCCAACAGCGAGTACAGGTGGACTCAAATTGAACGGCATCAAACCAATGGCGGGCAGTGTGGTGCCTGTAAGTGAATTGAAAGACAATTCGAACGCGAGAAAAAAACGACGCGATCAAATAGATTTGAGCAATCAACCTACAAAGCCCAATAATAGTACCTTATCTGTAAATAGCTTCAATAGTAGCGGTAAGTAGTTGATAACAGTATTACTGAGTTTCTCGCAATTAATTTTATGGGCTTTGATTATATTTTCATTTGAAATAATATGCGCGGTTGTATTAAAATATCTCCGGGTTTAATGAATTCATCCACAAAAAAATCCAAAAGTTAAATTAACCATGTTCTGCATACGAGTTACCACAATAGAATAGTAATATATATTAATATAATATTATTACTGGTCTACATATTTATTGCTAGAGCTATTCAATAACACGAAATGCACGGGGATTTGACGAGTAATTTTTTTTTTCGACGATAAACTCACTAATTATTTTCGAGCCTATTCTGATACTCAAATATAATATTAAGCTATACAATATCACGTAATACAATACATGATAGTATTTAATTCAAATTTCTCGTTGTTGCCGGGAGTTGAATTCATCGGCTAAATTCAGCCTTGACAGTAAACTCAACTACCTTAAAAATTATTTCAATGAAGATCATCAATGATTTGATTAGATTCTAGCCATAATTTACATTAGATATTCATACTATTGTTGCCTTATATTATATAAATACTACGATCAGAAGATTATGCTCGGATCTGAACGATATTATTTTCTAGACTATCCAACGCAGGCTAAGAGTATTTCATCAGGAGCAACAATATCAACTTCACCGCCGACCAATACAGCGCCTATTCCAACATCAAGTACGGGTATACAACAGACTAAACAAACAATTTATCAATCCGATCTCCTTGCTGGTAAGAGTACAAAAAATAAATATCAATTTTCAAGTTTAATTATATACCTACGAGCAAATATAATAGTTTGTTAGACTAATATTTATCGAATATTCATTGGTTCACACAAAAAGAGTGAACTTATTTACGGAAGCGTAAAAATATTTTTATCACATTTAAAGATTTTTTCACTAATATTAATAATTTAGTAATTTATTTGGTATTATTCCAATTTTTTTTGCTTCAAACGATTTTGGCGTCAAAATATCTTTCGGATCCGACACCTTTTTTTTAATATTATCCTATTCTATTGCGATATTACTAAAAAAAAATTATCAACACTTATGTTTGACTAGTTATCACGGTTAAGAGGATAGGCAAAAAAGTTGGCAAGGCGATCTCCATCCACACAGACGATACTCTCAAAACTCTTTTGACCCGCATCAGGCATGCGTTCAATAACGAAGGCATTGATCACATATTGACGAAAAGTATGGGCGATATTTCGGACATTGATCAAGTTCTGCATCTGTTCCTCAATAGCGGTACAAAAGGTGAAAGAATTTTCAGGATCGCGACGTCTGAGGAGCTGAATCAAATGACTGATGCGTAAAATAGTATATAATATGTAATAGTGAGTATTTTTCTTGACAAAAATAATGTGTTTTTTTAAATAAAGAAATACGAAAGGCGAGTTTATATGGGTTACAAAACACGTGACAATTAGGCAACAACAATTGCAAAGTAACTGAATGATTTTATTTTGGATATTACTCGTTAAATGTGATACATTCTAGTGCTTACAATGACGCACCTTTTTGGTGAATTATATCTTGGGTAACTAGGATCTGCACCGAATGTCAAATTGTCAATCAAAACATGGCATTTGCGATATTGTTCACATTTTTTTGGAAAAACGATTTTGGTTATCGCATTGTTTGTAGTGAAGCAGAGTAATTATGTCTGCTCAATTGGTTAGATCGACATCCGCCAACTTGAACGTTGGATCTCCCCCTAGAAAAAAGCAAAAAATAACTAAATGGCTGCTCGTGAAGATTGTTATTATTGCTGTAATAACCATTGCATTATTTTTTGTTGGACATTATGCCATTCCAAGCGCTCCGTTGCCACCTGGTGCAAATCCTCCAACTATTGGTACATTTCGTTTATTATTATCTTAATTAAATTATAAATCATCAACACTTCATCCCTTTTCATTACATCCAAAATGTTAGCTAGTTAACGTGTTGCAGATGGAATTATTTTTGAAATTGCAATGCTTTCAGTATTAACTTGTAGTGTATTAGGTGAAGTCATTGGATTATCCATAATTACGATATCCGAGGCGGCAGTCACTGGCGTTGGCTTGGCCTTCATGATTAGTTATGCGCGATATCTGCCGAAAACACCCTCCATTATCAAAAAGAAAATATACTCAGTGTACTTCTCCATATGTTGGTTTTTGATACAATGGTTTCCACACTCGCAATTGCGTAAGTCGGTCAAGGTCCCCAAACAACGACTTTGATATAATTTGGTCTCAAAATGCCTTAAACGGGTCTTAAAAAGATTACTATACTAATATTCACCCTTCTAGATAAAATGTTTGGACCAAATGTGAATGCACTCATTGCCCTTGAAATGACCTTCCATTGGGTCAATGTAGTAGCCTTGAGTATTTTGGCATATTACCAATTTGATATCATGATGTTGTGCATGGCGTAAGTTATTCCGGTTATATATATAGTTTTATTTTAACTTTGCTTATTTTAGACTCACCCGTGCGAAGCAGAATTTGGCGCGGTTAGAAAAAGGAGAAAAAACTCACGAAGAAAAGGAAATAGAAGACAAAAAACATCACAACCGTATTCAGCGCTTCTTTTTAAATACTAAAGTCCAAGTCGTAGCGATAGTAATAATATTTTTCTTTGTGCTGTTCTTTGGGGTTCAACGGTAAGAAATAATTCAGAGAACTGGAAAATTTGTGACACGTGTCATTTGCAGAGCTTTTCCTAAACCACCATTTGGACTCACTGAAGTACAGTCGGGCTTATTAATTGCAGTTGAAGTATGCAATGTTTATTTTTGGCTCTCAATTAAGGAATTTTTTTTTTTAATGAATTTGCCTTTTCGAATGTAGGTCGTTTCTTCTATTACATTCGGTATTGGTGCTGCATTTGCAATATTAATGGCAATTAATATATCTCGGAATATATTGCCGATTTACCAAAAAACTGCTTGGGCGAGCTACGTGGCCATTTGCTACATTTTTTTGAGCGATTATTTCCACAGCAAATCGCACGGAGTCATAGCTCCAGATGATTATATCGTACGTATTAATAACAGAGGAAAGTAATAATGATACTTTATCTAAAAGGGGTTAATTGTTATCGAGATCTTCTTCCACATCGGAGTTACAGCTGCTGCATTTATTTTGATCTACTATCAAAGAAAAGTTATTAAAGCTGCTTGGCTCAAGCGTCAAAGTAAGCGTTGGCTGGTTTATTTCCACATTTATTTTCGTTGAATTTTTTAAATCGAAATGGGGATCCGCTCAAAGACTCTGCCTCGTTATCTCAACTTCCAAAATAATACCTATTATAATATTATTGTTATTGTTCGAGGGGGGTAACATCTATCTTTATTCGAAACGCTCTTCTAATACAAGTATCTTCGCAGAGCCACAATTAACATCGGTGACCGCTTCTGTTTCTGATTTAAATCGGTCTTCAAACTGAGTGACGATGATTATGGTAGTAGAACGTGTCCCATATCAAATAATATGTATTATAATCAGAGTATCGTTAAATGAATTGTAGTATTTAGATATGATGAAAATAACCATTCATCACATTGAATTTAAATATCTTTATTTACATTGTATTTACATGCGTAATTTTAAAGATATTACATTGAATTTTTGTTGGATCTCGATCGAGAAATGAACTTCAACAAGATTTTAAATAGTCTCCAGCCTCGCGGTCTATTGCTACGTAACCAATTATATGTTAAATTAACGAGGACTGGCCACACCACTATGATTAAGAACCACTTAACAATCTGTTTGATTCGATTTGAAATTTGATCTGCTGGTACAATTGGACCGGATCGCAGTACTGCAAACCATTCATTAGCATAGTTACATATTTAATATAATAGTCATAACACGAATTAATAAATATTGTAAGGAGTTGTTTAAATATTATTATTTTACATGCAGAGAAGGGGTCAATATTTCCTAATAAGGATTTTAAAATTGATTAACTTACGCTGAATATCGGTAATTTTTTGCTGCAAATTTTTGATTTGTTCTTGCGTTGATTTCGCACTCGTTTGCAGCTCACGTATCACGCTCAAGTCGACGGTTTCAACCGGAGGAAGCAGTTGACGGACAGTGTTCGTTGGATAGGGCGTGACAGTACCACTTGATGCACGATGAGAGTTACTAGACGATGTCGTATTGTCGTACTCGATCGGATCGTAGTACACATCCGAATCTGAATCCGAGAAATAATCATCGGCAATAGACAAATGTCGAGCAATTGCGTTCATGTGATCGTGAATGTGTATTGGTTGTGGTGGTGTTAATGAAAGTGGAGCTCGGTGTGGTGCAATGCTGTTTGAAAAAAATTAGATCCGATCGCAGCAATTATAATAGTGTAATATATTAAATATATATTGTTGTAATTATTCGGTGGATCTTCGTGCATTTTTTTTCATTGCAATATTATACGTACTGTTTTATCAAATAATTCTTTAGATCAAGGAAGGATTGCACGGCCTTTTTTTTTCCGAGAGTGATTACAAATTTCGGAATATTTCCTGCATAAATAATACATATATGTTAATAAAATTAAGATATGATTGAATATCATTCAATAGCTAACCTTTCGGATCTACTTTAATAATTCTGACTGCCTTGCACGCAAACGGATTATTCGCTGTAAAGCGGAGTTAATCGAGTATACACTAATACTGGCACTAATGTTATAGTCCTTACAATCAATAGGACGCAAAAATAATCCCATCGTTCCAACTGCACGAACAAATTTTCGATCTAGAGGTTTCTTGCTAGAAAAAAATAAAATATTAATTATAATTAGCATATAATTAACGATAAATATATTTAATATTATGTACCTATTATTTACAGATGTTCCGTAGACCACTCGCGGCAAAAAATGATCTTTATTGTCGATTGTTTGGAGATCGACGCTTCTATTTGATTGTTCCAAAGCTGCAGTTGTATATATTAGTAAGATGACCAATCATATTAAGCAATATTTACCTTTAATGCGCAATGAAAGTACGTCGCGCGCAGTTACGGGAAACGGCGCATTAATTTGTTGGTAAGTAACTTGTACATTAGGATTGACCTCTGCGCGAAATATAATTAGCAATCTAATGATTATATGATTATATAATATGAATTTGCAAATGATGGCGTGCATTGCGTACCTTCAACAAGCGAAATATGCATTAAATCTGGCTCGAAATGTTTTCTCGTTTCTAAATGCATGCTCCACGAAACTGTTTCAACTTCCTATTATAAGTTATAATTAAATAACTCGTGAGAACAGTTTTAAATCAACATAGCAGCAAAACCGTGATACCTTGCTTTAATTTTTCTTTTTAAATAAAGATTAATAATGATGCGTACCAGCGGGGAGGCAGGCAACGTCCCTTCAATTTTAATATACGGAATTGGGCTCTGGGGTGACACCTTTTCCCAAGACCTTATGCTCGGATCTAAGCCATGATCAAACTCTTTCCAATCGTCTTGTAAAAAAATATATATATTAATTCGATGTATTATCTACGCATAGCTGATTTTAATAGATTTGGCTTCAATTGCAAAAAAGAAATATTTTTATTAAAAATTTTGCCTTTAAAAGAAGAGCTCATTATTGAGAATAATAATAAATTAACTTACCAGCTGCATCGAGCGTTGTAAGCTCATCAAATGTATTATTTGCGACCATAAAAAACTCAGAGGGCGAAGAAGGGGTCTCGCACTCTTCCACACCTGGCTTAGACGTCGAAGACCACATTGAAATATTTTAAATATTGTAGTAGAATCTGAATACTGACTACTGTGTTGTTAAAGGTTGGATCAGGAAAAAAAATCAAAGTAAAAATTATTTGTTGATAGATCAAACAACGTCCCGAAAAAATTACTTGGAGGACTTATTATCGAGGTTATGGGCTTAATGAACTGGCTTGCCGCAAGGAAGCCAGAGCTATTCATTTCCTCATACGCAATTCGCCAATCTCAAATTAATTACGATACGAGTTATAATGGCGACCCATATGTTAGTACGGCGATAATCTTTTAAATCTTCTCATTGCAATGTGACGTTCCTGTATTTTTGGCTCACGACACGTGTGGGTGTCCAAAAATGGTCTCGCCAAAAACTGGGAGAGAAGTCCACCCACACACTAGTAATTTATTAACATCCATTAAATACAACAAACGGATACAAATAAACCACCTTTACTTTATCGTTTTCGCATTTTTTTATTGTTCGCCGTACTTCTGGAAACGAACACGTGAAAAGTGAATCGAAAAAAATGGCACGAGATTTTACTCGTTATTTGTAAACAAGAATAGCACACATTCCTTTCTATTAAGATGCCTGCTCCTCTTTCCGATGCACCAGATCCTGTTAAGGCTTCGTTTGCCTTCGTGATCATCCATTACGTACGTAACGTTTGAAAATCTAAAATTTGCGCCAATTATTTATTTATTTTAAAAAGGCTCTCTTCGTCGCGATTTTCATTCTTAGTTTCATGTTCGATGGAACAAGCGCTACTTTCCAATCGAGCGATCTAGATACCATTCTCAACAACTTTAGGCTTTTTAGCAATTTCACGTTGGCCGTTGCCGTTCCTACTGCTGCTATTAACGTATTGGGTGCGTACGAATAATACCACAATTTGTTTAATTGCGGTTATTAAAAAGTATCTATCAGGTTTGTTGGCTTGCATTTACTGGCATAACCGACACCATTTCTCCGGTCTTATAGTATCAGTAAGTATATTGTATAAGATCATATTATGGCATGAAGCAATTGATTCGTTTCTTTTCAAATTTGAATTGCCGAAAATCTATAATTGAGGAATTGCACAAATTTTTATCCTGCTGGCTCATATTAATGTCAACTCATATAGTACACCGTATTCGAAGCTTTTTTGTGCGTTCTCTCCTTCATCTGCGGCATTGTTTTGTTCATTTTTTCGATCGCGACACTCGCTGCTTGCAGTGGCCTAAACTCAGTCTGCTCATGTAAGTATAATAGTAATTTTCTATTGGCCAACCGATTTTGATCAAACTTTAACGTGTTATGAAAGCCAATCTTTTATGATCTGCAATTCTTACGCTTTTACGTCGTATTTCCGCAGTTCAACCGCTAATCTATCTTTTATATAGCCAGCTCGTGCAATTGGAATTCTAGTTGCTGCCCGGTGACTCAATCAGGTTACGAAGCGACTTGCTCACATTTTGCACCTCTTTTGAACGCTGTTGCTGCTTTGTGTTTGGTCAACGGAGCGATTGCCGTAAGTATCGTTTCGAAACACATAAAAAAAAATCTCTCTGCTAATTGATTATTTTGTCTACAAACCGTTTGGCTCATAAATTACTTGGAGAAATTATTTATTTTTTAATATTAATAGTTGGCTGCTTCCATTACCGGATGTGTAAGCGCGGCCTCGCAAAAGAAAAACAAGTCCGAGGGCACGACTATGACTGTTGTTACGTACCAATAAATATTTTATTTATTTTTTTCCTAATAACCCTAACCGTATTCATCTGGTAAGTTAAAGAAGGTGTTGCCTCCACCAATGATGATCATTAACTGCTTATATTACGTCGAAATCTCAGATCCCAAACATAGAAACGGCTGTTATTTTCATCTGTGCAAACAGCAGATTTCAATTTGTTGAAACACTTTTCTTGTCGCTTTTCTTTTAATCAATTTCTTAACCACATGACCACGTGCCGGTATCTCTATGATTTAATATCAATTAACGATCTAAGACGGCGCAAATGTTTTTTGTGTGGGTGAATTAACTCGCTTAGTTTGCAATATAAATACACATGTTTACTATATTAAGAACTAGTACTACTCGGTACTCCATTAGCAGGTTCTAATTGCATTGGATCCGGTTGTACTTCTGCGACGGGTGGGTGAGGATCTGCCAAAAAGTCATTGACATTCATCTGCGAGTTCAGTATATTGTTCGTTGGGGTCATATACTCGGTCGCTAACGACAGTTCCTGTTGCTTTTGCTCTTCTTCTAATCGTTGTTGTTCGGCTAATTCTTGATCTTCTAGTTCTTGTAGTCGATCTCGGATCATTTGCATTTGATGCTTATTAATCTCGAATATTAAACTCACATTGCCAATCTAAAAAAAATGAAATAAAAAGCTTAATAACCAATTCTAAAATAATTTAGTCAACTGTTAATATTAGATTTTATGGCAATTGCCCAATAAGGTTGTGTTATATATATATATATATACTCACCTCAATTAAACAATTATGTGACAATCGCTTTCTATTTCCTGCTGTCAATGCTTCACCGTTCACGTATATTTCGCGAGATCCAAAGTTTTTAATGTAAAATTCACCGTCGTATTTCAACTTAATCATTGCCTAAAAAGGAAATAAATATAAATATAACATATATACATTTGAGTTACTCATACCTGACGCCGTGAAATTCTATGTCCATCTTCGCTACTTTCGTCCAGTAAATTTACATCAATTGTATTATTCGCGGCAGGTCGTCCAAGAATTATCTGAATATCAAAAAAATAAATATCACATAATATCGGGCAAATTATATTGTAATTATGCATTCGTAACTTGTTTAATTGATCGAGATGTATTGAATCATGGATATGCATCCAGTTTTTTTTAATTTTTTTACCTTTTGTGTCTTCATACTATATCTTAAACGAAATCCTCTTAACAAAGCCAATGACGAATCTCTAATGCCATGCATATCAAGAGCTCGTTCAATCTCTCGTTCGAGTTTCTGAATATTTTGCAGCGCTTGAATTTCTTTGATTGAATAATCTATTTTGGCCAGTGTCGCGTCCACGTTGTCTATAGATGTACTATTGGAATATAAAATTAATCACGGGTTACATCTACTTTCTCAAGTCTGCCAGCAAAATTTTATATAATTACATTTTATAGTAGACAAAATAATTATAACTCATTTAATAATCTGTATAAGAATGATATTATAGCCCAAAATTTATAGTTATACTCAATACCGAAGTAAAAATTCGGTATCTAGTATCCAGATCTACTTACATGAAGTGCTCAAATTGTGATTGATTTCTAATAGCCTCTTCAAGACATTGAGTTTCAAATTCGAAAAATTTATCCGCTGATACCGTTGATCTGCCCTTCTTGGGTGGGGCAGGATGTGGAGAAACTCGCGGAGATTTCGCTCCGACTTGGTCAATCTCCATCGCGTTATTATTGTTAGCGGAATTATTCGGCTCCTCGTCGGGCATGGGAAGTGTCTCAGGTGCCGAAGGTGGTGTACTGATCAATGAACTGTCGATGTAATCTGCGTGTCTGAACGAGCTCGGTTCGCCCAACCCTTCCTTCATCTGTCGTTCACGTCTCTCCGAAATTCTTTTGCTGCGGACTTGTGGCGTCGGCGAGAGCACGGGTGACGATTCGTCAGCCGATTTTTCTTTCCTGCGTGGTGTCGGTGTTCTCTTTGATTGGTCTGTTGTTGGCGGCGGTGACGCTACTTTATTTTCTTCCGTTATGTTTGTTAGCTCGGAGGCTGATTTTTCTTCGGGTTTTTTAACGCGATTCGCTTTGCTGCTACATGTAGAAAAAAAAAAATGTTAGTGTCTAATGATTGAAAACATTAATATTTCTGACGTACTAATCTTTTGTTATTTTCTTGAACGTAGTCGGGGTTGAAGGTGAAATTTTCTCCGCCGGTTTCTCCGAAGTCTTTTGCGCGCTACTTTGTTTTTCTTCAACGGCCTGTTTGCCAAGAGTTGAATTACTTTTTGATTTTTCTGGAACTTTCTTAGCAGTCGATTCCGCTGGCTTCGGCGTCGTAGTTGATGTTTTACTCGAATCTTTAGTTGATTTTTTTAACTCTGGCTGATCTTTCTTCTGCGGAGTTTTCGATTTTTTTTCCGCACCATTTATTTGCGTTGATTGTTGATCCTTCTTTGGTGTTGATTTTTTATTGCTAGGCGCCGTTGATTTTTTCTCGGTGCTACTTTTGCTTTGTTCACTTTTCTTTTCTTTGCTAATATTTTTCTTCGTTGGTTCATTCTTCGTTCTTTCAGCTTTTTTCTTCGATTGATTATCTTTTTTTAATTTCTCCGATTTTGATTCTTTGCTTTTTTCCGCACTCTTTTCTTCGCTTTCGCTGCTTTCCACGTTGCTCTTTTTCTCTTCATTGGCGACTTTTTTCGGTTTTGGTTTCCGTTGCCGCGTTTCAGACTTACGCCTTGATTTTCTAAAACTAAATGACATTCGCTTGACTTTGCTTGGCTTCGGTAAATTCTCCTGCGGAATATCTCTGTCTACCGCGCCTTTCCTTTTCATACGGTAAAAATGGGCTTCAAGACTTTTGGCTGTGCGCGACGGATGGAATTCGTCCTTAATCTCGTCCAAAATTTTTTGAAATGATACGAAAGGACCTTTCCTTAGCTACAAAAAGAGTGAGTATACTAAAAATTAAGAATGACAAACATGTAAACTATTAATATTCTTTATATACTTACAGCATCAATCAGGGCCACTTCTTCGCTCTCGGTCCAAAACTTGCGAATTGGTTTCGCTTGACTTTCATCCTCGCTTTCCGACTCCTCTTTGTTAGACTTACTTTTACTGCTCTTGCTGCTGCTACTCTTGCTACTGTCACTTGAGCTACTAACGTTCAAAAAAAAAAAAAAAAGAATTAGAATTGATTTAAATCACCCACTGCCAAAAAAAAATAGTTTCATTTGTAATTTTAACTAAACTAATATTATACTTGTACAATAATGTGTTGTTACGATTACTATTGATAATATTTTACCTAGAACTAGAGCTCTTATTGCTTTTACTACTATTACTGCTGGCTGAACTTTTGCTAGACGACGAACTCTTTTCGTCATTGCTCTCATTATCGTCGGATGACGATGATGAACTGCTATTAGAACTTTTTTTGACATCTTCTGATGACTCTGAAGACGATGTACTCGATGAAGATGACGAGGACTTTGATTTTTTTGTTTTTTGCTTCGTCGTTGATTTCTTCTTTGAACTGCTTTTGTTATTCTTGTTCGGCGTTGATGATTGTTTCGAAGGGGTCGTGGGTGAGGTAGGTGGGTTTAATTTTGGCTACAACAATTTAATTATTTACAAATAATTGTAAGAGGATATTATTAGTAATATTACATTAAAAATGGTGCATCTATAAATTGAATATAGCTAATTGCTATTATGAAGTTTACCTTTTTCGCGGCTACATCCGACTCAACAAAGTCCTGATCGAGCAACTTTCGTTTTTGAGGTCGAGATGACCTTCTTATATCGCCAGAATTTTTGTCTGTATTTTTTGCAAATTAGAAACTTGTTTTTAGTGATATTAATTTTTTTCGCGAGGGATGAAGAAATTATTGTTTATGGCAGATGTACCTTTATCTTCTTCAGAATCGTCCAGCGATTTTTTGTTTATATTTTCTTTATTATTTGACATGCTATCTGAACTATTTTCTTTTTTCTGTTGCTCGCCGCCTTTGGTCTTCGATGAGCTCATTTTGATTTGTCTCTTACAGTAGAAGAATCAATATTTATGTTAACTATTGAAAATTTAACCATGCGAATCGACATGCGGCTTTGTTGCTTTCCGCAATAAATAAAGACGAAAATAAATCCGAAAAAACATTTTTCTTATTTTTTGTGAATAATTCAACTATTTATTTTTTCTGCATAATACATCTGCTTGTGTCCATCATTTTTATCGTCGTACTCTCGTATTTTATTCTCGGCAGCTTGTTCTGAAGCAGTAAACTTCTCCATCTCGAACGTATTTCCGTTGTCGTCTATTCGCATAATTCTCCAATTAAATTGGGGACTTTGCATTGTTTTGTCTTGGATTTTTTTCCTCTTAGAATTTGTAGCGAAGGCTCTAGTGGTGGTTCGGGATGCTTCGCCAATCCAAGACAGATCTCTCGTTGTTTGTCTCAAAATATTCGTTAGTGCTTGCATATACACTCAATGTACAGAAAATTTTAAATGAAACAAGCACGATGACGAGCATAATGTTTTTCACTCATGTGCACGAATTGTGAGTCATACGCTTGAACTCCTCGAATGTTTTTTGCTCTAAGTTAAATATTTAGTTTGATCGCTTTTAAACCACAGTTTATTCGCACTGTACAGGAAAAATATTTGAATTCACATAATGTAACAATTTAGCTTTTCTTTCAGCCACCGATTCATTTTCTTTTAAAGTGTCACTTGATATTCCTCGCCAAGAAGTCTCTATTAATTGCACTAACTGTTTTGCGTTCTTTCGAATCTTCTTTAAAACTACATCTGTATCCACGCTACTACTTGATCCATCTTTGGCTAATACATAATCAACTACTAATTTCTCTCCATCTCTCTCGAACTGCTCAATATCAAAAGGAATAGTTCCATTAAATTTGGTTATAATTGAGTAACTCCATTCTACAGCACTTTTTGTGTGAGCTAAAACCCGTTCAAAATAAGACGCCAAGTTACTATAAGGTGAAGATTGCATCTTTTGCACCAAGTTCTACAATACAATTATTATTTAGTTAAAAACAAATTTGCGTAAAATTTCGGATGCGGTACAACGAGATAGAAAAACTTGCTACTATATATTGGTATGTTTAATTGCTTTAACTTACTTGCAATATATCGCGTTCTCTTTCCAAATCTTCGATTACTTTCATAAGCTGTTCTTTGTTATGTACACATTGAATATCGGCCTGTTCCTTCATTTTTTCTTTGCTAATTATTTCTAACTTTTCTTTAATACTGTCCACCAATACTGACACATAAAATACTTCGCGAGATTTGTTGATGTTTCTGGGAGACATTTTTTCTGTGGTGTTCATAGTTGGATCTTCTTTGATTATTGTAAAATCGATTAATATATCCGGCTCGGGATTATTTACATTTGCGCTCTTATTCAGAGGGAATAGAGATTGGAATAGCCTTGGCTTTTCTGGCGTTAATGTTGATTCTTGAGAAATTTCTTGACTTTTGCTCAACGGTCGCGGTGATTCTGCCTCTGTTGCAACTGGCTTGAATTTGATCACTATTGGCATATTAAATCCAGCAGGTAATGTCGGGAGAATGAATAAGTCTTGGCAGATCAGTTTCGGCTGTGGAGAGGAAATGAGATGAGTAGTTAATGAATGACTCGATATTTACTTAACGTATTGGTATTTCCTAAGCGAAAGACGGAAAATCTGACTTACCAAACGACGAGGAGGTTCCAAAAACCTTCTTACGGCGGCTGAATGTAGCGATGCAGCTTGCCGTAACAATGCATTGATATAGCTTTGCAAATTAATTTGTCGTCTAAATACGATGGGTTAATAAAATCGCGCGATATTTTGGGATCTCTTTCAAAATTTCCATTTTACGAAAAAAAAAAAGCAATTTAAAAGCAGTGCTTACCTTGATAAAAAAGAATCGAAGCTCTCTCTATCAAAGATATTTCGCTTCTCAGGAAATTCGGGGATCGGAATTGTATTCGTATAATTCCCTTTTATCTTGGTTGCGTTAGTAAAAAATTTTTACACAACGTAAAATAAATGATATTAACTTACCTCTTTATGGAGCTCCTCAAACTCTGAATATCTTTTTGTAACTTCCCAAAAGTTCACGCCATCTCGAACTTCGATTAGAAATCGCTATTTAAATGTCAAAAATATTCCTAAAAGTCCAAAAAATCTAATTAATTCATTACATACCACTACGCCTTCTACAAAGATATTCCCTTCAGATTCTTTGGCATAGCTTTTGATGACTACGCGTGGGAACGATAACCATTTAAATTTCGATAAGTCCCCCATAAAGTAGTGAAATGAGTTTATTCACTTGTGAGGTGAGTTGATAAAATTGCATTTAAAACTTTTTTTGCACCACGCAGAGACTACAAGAAATTTCCTCCCAACCGAGGTCAAAACTGCTGGATTAATTCGAATCATTATTTATAGTATTAAGTAATTTATTTACATGCGAAGTATGGTCGCAAGTTCTATTTGAAGAATTTTACTCCGACGTGATCTGAGCTCTGTGTGCCAGAGAATACTTTTGCGACTCCCCTTCGCTCCAATATATTGAGCGCCTTCATTAATATCCTGTTGTCCAACTTATAAAACTCTGTAAGCGAGTACAAGAATTAGCATTAAACTCATCTTGATCTCGTTACAAACCTTCATTTTCAACCATTTCCCCTTCGATCAATTCAAATAGCGTTAATACTGTGTCAATCATACCATTTTCTTGCACCTAAATACAAATAGAGCTCTGGGTTATTAAACTATCTTCATGTTTTGGTGGTCGAAGAAAATATTCTGAATTAATTACTGAATTAATTATAGCTTACTTTTTTATGAATAATATTCGCCCACTGTTCAGGAGTCTTCCAATAAACTAGTAGTCTGTTCTTGTTATCAAGCCACTCGCCGTTGCCTTTGCTTACTAAATAGTCTAAGCATGATCTAATAGCATCAGGTGTAAGTCTCCCTATTTTACCGATATTAGAATTGAAATGGCAACCGGGGAAGAAAAATAAAAAAAACTCAAAGTAATGTGTAAAATGACTTTCTGCACGAAAAAATATGCCAACTACTTACTATTAATTTTTGTATTTTTAAATAATGGTGTTTCAGCTACTTCTGGAATTGATAACTCGTAAATCCGATAATGCTTCGTGTAATCGAGAATAAATTCCAACCAAATATCCAGTTGTTTCTCTCGTGTATTTAGCACGGGCTGCAAGCTAATTCAATTAATTAAGAATCGGCGAAACAAAGCAATCAGCAATAAACTTACGTGAAGAACGGAGGTAAGTCATATATAGCAGGAAATGTAAACGGAGGTGATTTGGTTGTCATAGTATTGTTGCAGAATAAGCAGTGCTCTTTGTGGCTCTTTTTTTTTTTGAGATTTAAATTTGACGGGCAAAACTAATTTGGGAAGGTCAAATTCCAGGAACCACCAGATCACCCAAAATCTACTTCAACATTACGATTGTAACACAGCCTTTTTTTTTTTTGGAAGTTTTTTCCTGTGATCAATGGAGTATGCTGAAGCGTTGAAGATCCACAACGCGTTGCACAGTAATGCTACACATGTGACAGCCGCCAATAATACATTCCCTATTGTCCTTAGTAAAACTACTGGTTGTAGAACGGTAAGTAAACATTTTAATGGCAGAAATGTAAGATGTTGAAATCTAGTGACAAAAATTATCTGGCGCCAAAATGATACAAAATAATATAAAAAATACTTTTTAAAAATATTCATTATTATCACGTAGGTAAATGTATTTGGTACTTGGTGGATGGTTCAAAACACCAAAAAACCGAGTGCCTACAGTTTACGGGCAATGCACGGCGAGAAATTAACGTGGATTTTAACAAAGCCTAGATGGGGATTAATAGCGTATGTCAATCTATTTTATTATAGATATTTTCTTTTGCACAAACGACATCTTGAAAAACTAGCTTAAGAACTTTTACACATGATTCTAATCTAATTTTATTATTGATAAAAAGTAATGGGGAGTTAGAGATATGGTGCACGGCTTTGAAAAGACTCGAAGTAAACAACGATTCAGATCCACAACCGGAAACAAAGCAAAAAACAATTAAAAGAAGAAAATTAAATTCATCTCAATCAAAAACAACTGCATCGGAATCACCCGATCCAACTGATAATTTTGCTGAATATAGTGGCACTCGTCGAATGACAAGATCTCTCTCTCGTGCCCAAAATAAAGTTAAAACTGATGGTAAGCATTTACGTTGAAAATATGAGTTGTTACTTAATATGAATCGTCAGAAAAGTAATTTATTCCATGGATCTAACTAATTTAAAATATTTTTTTGATATCGTAGATGACAACGAAAATACGATTAAAGCAGATGATATGGAGATGAGCAATGAACCAAGTTCTGATTTATTCAGCGATGGTGATACAGAACGAGTGGTTTACGAGCAAAAAAAAATTCAGGGCTCGGGGCTCACATCCAATTTCTCTGTAATTTCACTGGACAAAAATGGAAGTTCTGTTAGCGGTAATACTAATAAGATGGACGTCTATAATAATGAGTCTACAATTGCCTATAATAACAAAGCAGCGCCAAAGATGGTCAATGACGAGGAAGACGAATCGACAATAGTCTATAATAATGTAAATAATAAGCCAGCAGCTGTTGTTGAGACGAATAATAATAATGCCCCTGCGGAACAAGCCAAAAAAGAACCGCCAAAACTGGCCAACGAGAAAAAGAAAGGTATACAAACGCGATTGACTGTATTGTGACTTTTATTAATATTTTTTCCTTTTTTAGGAAGTTCCTATAATAGGAAAAAAGGGTCGGGAGACATTATTCCCGTGTGGCAAATTGCGTTCGAAGAGTTGGTTCTGGGAGACAAATTAGGGGCAGGCGCGTTTGGTGAAGTAAGTCATGACAATATTTTGTGTCAAAACCCAAATCTAATGCTTGTAATGGCCAAATTAGGTCCGAAAAGGTCGTTACAGAGGCACGGATGTTGCGATAAAAATTCTTCACACTCAAGACGAAGAAAATACCGCCATGTTTTTCAAAGAAGCAGAACTCATGTGCAAACTGCGGCATCCTAATGTCATCCAGTGTACGTCTTTCGGAACAAATTTATTAATTTTATTCGTTCAGCGAATCGGTTTTTTTAAAACTTTTTTTATACAGGCCTTGGTGCGTCAGTTTCTCCGCCGAATTTATCAATTGTTATGGAGTTGATGAACTCTAATCTCTCGAGGCTTATCAGATCGGGTGGAATTGAAGATAAAATTGTAGTCAAAGTTGCGATCGGCATCGCACGAGGAATTAACTTTTTACACACCGCGAAACCGAAAATTATTCATAGAGATCTCAAGCCCGATAACATTTTGGTATAATATATTTTTTCTTTTCTGGTTATATTTACTAACTTGGAAATTAAGTTGGACGAAAATTACGTGCCAAAAATAGCTGATTTTGGTGTGTCACGTGAAAATTTTGCCACAGAAACTATGACACGAATAGGAACGGTACGTAATTATATTCTACAAAATAAAAAACAATATTTAATTGAATTACTTAATTTGGATAGCCGGCTTATTGCGCACCTGAGATATTGAACAATATGAAGTACAACGAAAAAGTTGATATTTTCTCATTCGGCATGCTGTTGCATTCCATGGTGACCGGAGGACCGCCATTCTTCAAATCAGGACCAAAAGGCACCCCATTGGCCGCTCTTCAGGTGAGCAAAAAAAAAAATAATAATAATAATTTGGATCCATATCGCAGGAGTAACGTTAAATTATTAGATTATGATGAAATTAGCTGTTCAAAAAGAACGCCCGCCAATGCCCGACAAGATCTTGCCTGAAATTAAAGAGCTGATTGAAGCCTGTTGGCAACACGAAGCGAAAGATAGACCTACGAGCGAAGAAGTTTTGTTTAAGTTAGAAAATCATATTTATCCCAAGTATTGGTCGAACAATTGAATAGTGGTCGAACAATTGAATAGTGGCTGTACAAGCGAAAATTCTTTCCATGTAAATACGTGTTAAATTATTCTATTATTCGCTCAAGCAGGAAACTCCAAATACAAAAATACTTTGAGACCATATATTATTACCGCTGGGCTTAATTAATATGTTAAGACTGACAATTGACTTTTTTTTCCAATTTTTTCACTAGGCACCTCGGAATTATTTTAACTCAATTACTACATACATCAGGCTTAATTTTGAAGTCCTTTAAAAAACCTTTATTCACGGTAGTTTCTTGATTGGACAGGAATAGTCATCCGTCTCCAAACTAAGTTTTGCTAAGAAATTATTTAAAGTAATTTTCACTCGTAAAGCTAATTTCCTTTTTTTAATACATTTACACATATTTTTATCATAAAAAAATGAAAGGAGGTTACAATTCAATATTTCCCGCATTGCCATTTATGGTTATTGTTTGCCCTGTTTTAATTATTGTGGTCGCTTGTTTGACACGCAATACTGCTGGAATGTTAAATTCTCGCGCAACCACTGCTCCATGGGATAATATTCCGCCTTTAAACATAAAAAATTAGTTTTAATCCAGAAAAGGAATTTTCTAAATTACCTTCTTCAGTAACGAGACCAGCGATTAACGAAAACAAAGGTGTCCAACCAGGGCTCGTATGATGTGTAACTAATATTTCTCCTGGTTGTACTTGTTCTGCATCGGCAAGATCTGTAATTACTCTCGCTTTTCCTAATTAGGAAATTCAAAATTTAGAATATTATATGACATTCCAGCGTTTGTTATAAAGTGTACCTGTCACTTTGCCAGGAGATCCTCCTTGTCCAATTAACACTTTGCTGTTTGGATAGCCAGTTTTTTGCTTGTTGCTTTCAGTGCTTAATTCGGCGTCCTCAATTCTCATCGGAATATTGAAATTAATTAAAGACTCGCGAATAGTTTTGTTTCTGAATACAACGTGTCGCAACTGCTTCAAATTATCGTATTTGACAATTTCTTCAAACTCCGTAGCACCAAGGTAATAAATCTAAAATATTATTGATTTAGTTATCTAATGATATGTTATAAATATATGTATAATTCGTACGTCCTCGCCGTCCTCAAGCAAATCTTTTTTGTGCCAGCGAGATCCGAGTTCATTGATCATTTTACAAACAAAATAGTTTTGTCTAAGCATAAAAATATTAGCCTCTTTAGACGAAAATTCAATATTTGACGTGCCTTCCGTAAGTTATATGAACGTCTTCTTTCCAGTATAAATAATTTCGGAATTGAAGTAGATCCGATTCGAATTGGGACCATTTTTTCGATATTGCCTT
>Ga0209960_1002256_pt1 | contig 19914 bp, 17 predicted proteins | sample ThiBiot_500_plan_2_FD_183947 | JGI IMG/M metagenome (GOLD analysis project Ga0209960, IMG submission 183947) | Wastewater bioreactor microbial communities from Cape Town, South Africa - Thiocy_expt_500_plan (SPAdes) | ecosystem: Engineered > Bioreactor > Thiocyanate-remediating >...
AAATCAAAACAAAAAAGGAAGCAAAGAAGAAAAAAAGAAAATCTGAAAAATGCGATCATTTATTGAACTACCAATAGAATGGACCCAATAATAAAAACTTAAAAAAGTCAGAAAAGTGTCCTGTGTTGATTGACGAGATCTCTCAATTAATCATCCACAAACTCATTTTATAATAGAAATATAGATTCTATCATATAATACAATACAACACAATAGATAATTTTTGATTTTTGATGAATAAAGTTGTAAAATTTTGATATTTTTTATATGATTTGTTATTGATTTTTTGATTTTTATTTTGGAATTTCTAATAAAATATCAAAAAAAATAAATATTGAGTTTTTAATCGATGTTTTAATCGATTATCAATAGATTATCAATAGATTATCAATAGATGATCAATAAATTTTGAGTAGATTTTGAATAGATAATCAAGAGATGTTAAGTTGATATTGCATTTTGTAGTATTTTTTGATTGGAAAGTATTTGTAAATTGAATTAGAGATTATCGAAAAGATTTATAAATATTGAGGTTTATTCGATGCTCAATAGATTAACAATAGATGATCAATAGATGATCAACAGATTTTGAATAGATTATCAATAGATATTGAAGAGATTTTGTATAGATTCTGGAGAGATATTGAGGAGATATTGAATCGATAATCAAGATAGAATTGTCTGTAAATATGTTATTGAAAGTTCAATAGATGTTCAATAGATAATGAAGAGATTGACCAATAGATAGATAATCAATAGATATTGAATACATGTTGAAGAGAATATAGAATACTGTTCAATTAACAAGAATATTTGACAATAATGGAAAACAGATCTTGAAATTATTTAGAAGAAGAATTACAATTCAACCCTAAATATACCAACTATGATATATTAAAGAGTATTTATTAATTGTTTTTTCTTTTGTTATTAGATGGATAGAAGTTCTTCACAAGAGAGTCTTGATGCTCCAGAAACTCAAGAAGTCACTTTCCAAAAGGTTTTTAGTTTAATATAATTGCTTTCATTGCTACAATCAATTAACAAACAAACAATCAAAATAATCAATAAATAGACTCCATTAAATGGATATGTTGGATTTGAAAGTATCTTGAAACAAATTGAAAGTAAAAATTTGAAGAAAGGATTTGATTTTAATATCATTGTTGCTGGTAAGATAAAAGAAAAACCTTATTTCTTTCTTTCTTTACAAAAAATCATTGTGAATCTATCATAATTATTTAGGTCAAAGTGGACTTGGAAAAACAACTTTTGTCAATACTTTGTTCGCTTCTCATTTAGTTGATTCCAAAGGAACTAAATCTGCATCAGAAGCTCCAAGAAAAACAACTGAAATCACAAGCAGATCTCACTGTAAACTTTTTTTTTTTCATTTCATTTTCATTCATCCAAAATTAATCAATATAAATAAATTTTTTTAAAAAAGTGGTTGAAGAAAAAGGAGTGAAATTAAGATTAACTATTATTGATACTCCTGGATTTGGTGACAATCTTAACAATGATAAATGGTAGATTTTTTTTCTTTTTTTGTCCTTAGGCCATCTTTTTCAAAAATGAAAATCAATAAAAATTAGTTGGGAACCAATTATCACTTATATTCAAAATCAATACAAACTTTACTTGAAAGAAGAAGGTGCTACAACCAGAAAGAAACAAATTAGAGATTCTCGTGTTCACGTTTGTCTTTATTTCATTGCTCCAAATGGACATGCGTAAATTTTTACTTTTCATTTCTTTCATTCTTTTCCAATGACTTTTTTTTAAAAAAAAAAATCTATCATTTTGTTTTGATAGTTTGAAACCCATTGATATTGAGAGTATGAAATATTTGAGTGAACATGTTAACTTAGTTCCTGTTATTGGAAAATCAGACACACTTACTCTTGAAGAAAGAGCTGAATTCAAAAAGAGAGTATGAATTATGATTTTTTTAATTATTTTTTTTTTTTTTTCAAAAATAAAACAATAAAAAAAGATTAACGAAGAATTAAAATTCCACGGAATCAAAATTTATCCAACAAATTACAATGATTATGATAATGAAGAAATGACTTTAAATAAAGCAGTCACTGTAAGTTTAATTTTTTTTTTATCTCAGCAATATAATGAAACAAATAATAAAAAAAAAGGATATCATTCCTTTTGCAGTTGTTGGAAGTGATCAAACTGTTAGTGTTGATGGAAAAAATGTTCCAGGAAGAAAATTGGGTTGGGGAGTAATTAATAGTACATTTTTTTTTTCTTCCTTTGTTTCAATTTCAAACAAATAATAAAATTAAATCAAAAAACCAAAATTTAGTTGAAGACCCAAGCCATTGTGAGTTCCCACATTTAAGAAACTTTTTGATGAAGTACATTTTATCAATTTGATTTTTTTTTTTCAATTACCTTTTTAACCTCAACTTTTTTTTTTTCATTTCATAAAGAACTCACTTACAAGACATGATTGATGTCACAAAAATCCTTCATTATGAAACATACAGAACAAACGCTTTGCAATCAAAGAAAAAGAAGAAGGAAGGAAAATCTTCAAAAAAATAAAGTGATTATGAATAAAGGAATGAAATGAAAATACAATAAATTGATTTGAATGCTTAAACAATCCGACAATTTTTTTAAAAAATACTTTATTTCTTTCTTTTTTGAGTCAGCCAAGAATAATAATATCATACAATTATTTTATTTTCTTATTAACAAGGTTTGAATTTCTTCAATGTCTTGATCACTTGATTGAATTGCATAATATTGGGAATTCAAAATTTGTTGGATCTCTTCAAACTAGAAAAGAGAAAATATGGATAAGTTATTTTTTAAAGAATAAGAAACAGAAAAAAGAAAAAAGAAAAAGAAAAATACTATTTGACCCGAAGAAGGATTTGATTTTGTCATGGAAAGTAATTCTTCGATTTGAATTGAAAATTCTTTTATTTTTATTTCAAGATCCTTTTCTGTTACCTCACTAAATTGTTTTTTGGAAGAAAAAAAATAAGTTTGAAAAGAAGAAATGGTAAAGGAAAAAAAAAAAAAAAACTTTTTAGCTCTTTCTTCATCAACATTTTCCATATTTTTCGTTTTATCCGTTAACTCTTCTCTTGCATTTTCTAATTCTTTTTGATTTTTTTCAATTCTTTTAAGATTTTCTTGTGTTTTTTTTTGAGTCTCTCGAAATCCTGCTATTTTTTTTTCTGCTTCATCAACCTAGGAAAAAAGGTTCGTAATGAAATTCATATTATTCCTATTATTTTCAGAAAAAAGAAAATAAAGAAAAATTGATAAATACTTGTTGTTCTCTTTCTTGTAATTTTTTGTCCCAAGCAATTAATTTTTCAATTTGTTGTTCATAACTAAGTGCAATCTCATTTCGTTCCTTATCCCATTTTTCAATCGCTTTTGAGAGTTGAGAATATGGCATAAAAACCTCTGGTTTTGTATTCTTCTTTGGTGAACCTTTATCAGGAGATTTACTTGGAGATAATTTTTGTGGACTTTTTGCTTTTGATGGAGTTCTTGGATCTTTCTTTGATGAGCCATCTATTTAGAAAGAAAAATAAGTTAAATAAAAATCTCATTAATTAATGATTATTGATTTGATGGGACTAAAGTGATGAATCATTTTAAACAATTATCTTAACTTTCTTGTTCTTCCAAAATTATTGTTCTTTTTTCCTCAAGTTTTAACAATAAATTGATATCAATCTTCTTTCTATAACTTCAACAATCCTTTTCTTACCGTTCTTCTTTTTGATTTTTCTTTTTCTCAATGGATTTTTGGTCGATTTTTTCCATTTTTTCCCTCAAAACTTAAAAACAACAAAGAAAATTGATTCACAATTTAAAAGAGCTTCATTCAAGTTTCTCTTGAAGAATCAATCAGTATTATAAAAAGAGAAATCATATATTTCAAATATAAAGTTGGAAAACAAAACTGAAAAAAAAAAAGCAAACCGTCCGCCATTTTTTACAAAAAAAATTGTTTGAAAAAAATCATGATGCGCAGATTTTGAGCGAAGTGATACCTATCAAAAGAAGATGTATTTGCTATTCTATTCATTTTAACAAATAATCAACAGAAAGAAAATAATCACACTATATTCTTCTTTTATAATAGAGCTATCATTCCAAGAATTGAGTCAAACTAATAAAAATTCGTAGGATTAATTGAGAAATTTTATGGAAAGGCTTTAAAATATCTGTAATATGGTTGAAGATGGAACAGACTTGATAGAAGTAGGTTAGGTTAGGTTAGGTTTGAATTGTAATTGTAATTGAATCTTTTTTTTTTTCTTTGAGACTTTTTTTAATAGAATCGAACTCTTTTTTTTTTTTTTTTTCAAGCATTAGTCATTCTCCTTTTCCATTCCATCTCTCTCACTCTTTAATTAAATCTTCTCTCTAAATCGTCAAGAAAATCTCTCTGGAGTCAGTTTTTACAGAGTTTGGCAAACTTTAGTTGATTGTAAAGTTCGTGACCTGCAAAGAAATTTCTTTGTCCTTGAGAAGCATCAACGATCGGATTCAATTGTTTCCTCTTTCTTTAGAGTTTTGCTTTCCTATAAAATTGAAGATATTTTTTTGGTAAAAATCTATAGACACTCTGAAAACCTTTCCAATCTTGAGAATTTCTTTTTCGCTCCAGGGTAGCCTAGCTGTGAACATTTCTTATGGGTTTGACAATTTGGATGAGTATCAAAGAATACTTCAATTGTAAAATAAAGAAAAACCATCAAAAATTCAATGATTGGTTGGTTTAAAACAAAAAATAATTGAAGATTTTGAATTTATTCTTCATTAGTCTATAACATTGAACAAAGGGTTTCAATAAACAAAACTATAAGTCAGGATCCATATTAACTGTGTTTATTTTATTTTATTTTTAGAGATTTATGAAAAATTTAGAAGAAGAAGGAGAAGAAGAAAGAGAAAAAATCTTTACCAGAAAAAGGGCAAATGAACTTAGAAAACCTTCTTTTGCAACTTCATATTCACCAACAGCATGAACATCAGTTTTTAAATAAGAACTACAATAAACAAAAATAAGCATTGTACTCACTCCAAAGTACCTAAATCCATATTGAATATTGAATATGTTAATAATATGAAAATTTTCAGTTTTAATGAGAAAATAAAGAAATGATCATACCCTACAAGTGCAATAGCTCCTTGAAAAGAGCTAAAACCCCAAATAATTCCAATTACAATTGAAAATAATTGTCGAATCCAGTAAACAACATCTAAAAGCTCATCCTAAATTAAATTAAATCAAGTTAATTAATTTAAGAATTTGAAACGAATTTGCAAAATAAGTAGAATTCTCTCATAGTGCCCTTTCAACTTGAAATCAATCAATTATTTTTTTTGTCAACAATTATATTGTAATCTCAAACTATCATAGAAGAGAAATCAAAAAATAAGAGGAACCTAAAAAGTTTGAAAAATATTCATTCAAGAAAAAGAATAAAACAAAACAAAATAATAACAATTCGACAGAATAAAAGCAATTATAACTTCACATCAATCCTTTAACAACTTGAATCAATTCAATTAATTCATTCTTCCTTCAATTAATTCAAAATGACTTCTTGGGTTCCAATCTCATAATCAAAAAGTTTCACATTTCCCAAATAAAATAAAAAGAACAGAAAAGAAAAAGAAAATCAATGAATCAATACCTTAGACCAATGTTCATCTCTTAATAACCCTTTCTGAAACAAAGTCTTTTGTTCAACAGGTACTTGTTGGTTGTTGACAGACTGGTTGTTCAATACTGATTCTTTCCCTCTTTTCCTCTTCTCCATCTTCCAAATCAATTTTTTTTTTGCAAAGTAAAATGGCGGGAAAAAAAAACAATGACAATCAACTTTTTTCCTTTTGATTCCCACTCACTCAACTCAAAGATCAACTTATACATTTATAAACTGATTCAACTCTAATCACAATTTCAAATGATTTATCAACAAAATGTTATAGATTGAAAAGCTTATTTATTCTAGTTATGAGAGTATGATTTTTTATTTATGAATTTGATTCGAAAATCCTTGATTCATTAGAGGTTCAAAGTTTGGGTGAGTGATTTGTTCGTTTTGGATAAGCAGAACGAGTTAGTTAGAGTTGTTGGTAGATGCTTGAGTGGAGTTGGGATGTGTTTGTGGTGTTAGTGCTTTTGTTGGTTGGAGAGACGAATGGTGGATTATGGATCACTTTTCCTTCTGCTCAAGATGGTTGTGGAAGTTTACAAAGTAACTCATACTCTTGGGATGAAGATAACTTGAGTGGCTTCAATTACAACAAACCCTATCCCCGTTACGAAGAACTTTTATTGACTGTCCCAAAAGGAGACTATTATTTTTATTATAATTCTCTTGGTGGTTCAAAATATTACTCTGATGTTCTCCAATATTTTTGCACAGGATATATTGATTCAATGCCAGTTGGAAGTTATTGTTTTTATCAAAATATTCAAAATTGTAATTTTCATAGCCAGATTCATCTTTCAAAAGTAATTTAAGGATTTGAAATGTTTGAATTAATAAATAATTAAATAGCACAAAGTTGTCCAGATGGATTTTCAGAAGGAACTCGAACACAAGATGATGAAAATGACAATAATCAATCTGGTCCAAAAGATACAACAATAACTACTTTACCAAAGAGAGAAAACACATTATTTACAAGTGGATCATACAAAAATGCAATTGATACAACCAAATGGTTCTTTTGTTGTGGAAGTGGAACACCATCAAATGCAATCTCTTTTGATCCAATTCGTTCTCAATTACCTGATTCTTTTGTCTTGTTTCGAAAAGGTGGTTCATGTCAAGTTATTAATGGAAGAAATTTTCAAACTGGTTACGTTATGTAATGATTTTTTCAATTTTCAATTTTATTTTCATTTCAATAATTGAAATATTACTTTTCACAAGTTGGACTGATGAACGAACAAGCAATAAAAATGTGAAAAGTGGAACATTACCAGATCTATTAGAGCAAGATGCTTATGGAAAATTCACTCAATATTATTATTGTACTTATGGTCCAAGTTTTCGTACTATTTATTTATTATTTATTTATTATTATTTACTTTTATTAAAACTAATCCAATAGTGCCATTCCCACCAACTAATCTCCAATTAACCGAAAAAACTTCCACATCTGCAACTATTTCATGGACTGCAAGTGTAGGAACCAATCTTTATTATAAAATTGTCTTATCATCTGTTACCAAAAAAACAACGTATCCATCAACATCGCTAACATTGAGTTCATTAACACCTTCAATTTATACTGTTACTGTTTATTCTGGAGCAGATAATCCAAGTGGAGGTGCTGAAACTTATGAAACTGTTGGTATATTTTGTTTATTTAATTACTTACTTCATTACTTACTTATTTATTTTATATACCAATAATAAAATTCAAAGGGATTTCAATTCAGTTTGAAATATGTGCACCTGGTTATGGTGGTGTAAATTGTGATCGTAAGATTTTAATTTAATTCTAGTTTGTTTTTGTTTTTTTTTTTCATGATTGATGTTAATTTTTAATTTTACTTTTTTCTTAAAGCTATTTGTAATCCACCATGTGTTCATGGGAATTGTATCTCAAATCAATGTTTTTGTGATACTGGGTCACAAGGTTCAACTTGTGATGAATGTAAAATTGGATATTATCCAAAAAATGGAAATTGTTTAGAGTGTGATTGTAATCATGGAATTTGTTCAGATGGACCAAGTGGAGATGGTTCATGTACATGTAATCTAGGTTATACAACACCATTTGGTACAAATCAATATTGTACTATTTGTTCTGATGGTTATGTTATGGTTGGTTCTAATTGTGTTCTTTGCAACCCTTCTTGTCAAACTTGTGCTTTTAATTCAACTCATTGTACTTCGTAATTATTTTTTCTCTTTTTCTTTTCTTTTCTTCTTCCTTCTTTTCTTCTTTTCTTCTTTTTCTTTCTTTTTTAATCTTTCCTTTTTCTTTTTTCTTTTCTTTTCTTTTGATTTATACCATCCTTTTCAAATAGATGTAAATCAGGATTAATTTTTGAAAATAATATTTGTAAATCTCAATGTGGTGATGGGCGTTATTATTCAGGAACATGTCAACGTATCATTTCATTTTAATATAATCTCTTTCTGATTTTATCTTCATTTGAAGTGACACTAACTAATGAATCAATGAATAGCATGCTCTGGAGCTTGTTTAACATGTTATGGAGGGAATGATAATGAATGTCTTTCATGTTCAAATGGAAAAGTATTAGAATCAGGTTCATGTTTATCAAATTGTTCAAGTGGTAATTATCTTGATCAAAATAATTTTTGCCAAGGTTCTTTGATTTTTTATTTCTTTTTCATTTTTCCTTTTCGTTTTGATTTTTGTTTTTTTTTCAAAAAAATAAATAATAAATTTAGGCTGTCAATCTCCCTGTTCAACATGCACAGGATTAGAAAACGGAAAATGTTTAAGTTGTATTTCACCTTTTGTTCAAAATGGTACATTTTGTATTTCAGAAAGTGAATGTACTCAAAATGGTTATGTTGATTCAAATAGAAAATGTCAAAGTATTTTTCTTTTTTCTTTTTTTTTCTTTCTTATTCCACCATTTTCTTTTTTTAAATGAGGAATTAAATAAATAAATAAATAAATAAATTAATAAATAAAAAGAATGTGACTCAACATGTTCAAAGTGTAATGGACCAACACCAACAAATTGTTTGGAATGTTCAAATCAAACATTTTTATTGAATGGAGAATGTTTAAGTGAATGTCCAATTGGTTATCTTGCAAATCCAACTTTAAATAAATGCCAAGGTTCCTCTTCATCTTCTTCCTTTTTTTTTTCCCTTCCTAATTGGATAATTCAAAATATAATTGTAGCGTGTAGTTATGGATGTTCGGAATGTGTTGGAATAAATTCTGACCAATGTTCGAATTGTACTTCACCATTTTTATTGAGTTCAACATATTGTGTTTCAAGTTTGGAATGTTCAGCTTTTGGATACAAAGAAAATAGTCTTTGTCTTTGTAACTTTTTCTCTTTCTTTTCAATTCAATTAATCAGAAATAATAATAAATATAAAAATAAAAATAAAACAGTATGTGATCCATCATGTTCAAAATGCAATGGACCAAATTCAACAAATTGTTTGGAATGTCTTGAATCAAAATATTTATTGGATAGAAAATGTGTTGATGAGTGTCCTTTTGGTTTTTTTATTTATGAAAATCAATGTCAAGGTACTTTTTTTATTGTTTTATTTTTATTTTTATTTTTATATTTATTTTTTGTTCAATTAAACAATTCGTTCATTTTATTGATTTTTTGAACACATTTAATGAAAATCAATCAATAAATAAATACATAAAAAAAAAATAGCTTGTACCTTCCCATGTTTTGATTGTAATAGTAGTGGGACAAATAATTGTGCAAGTTGTGTTGATAGTTATTCATTAAATGATACAACTTGTATTTCAAATGATCAATGTCTTTTAAATGGTTATATTCAGAATGGAACTTGTCAAGGTTTTTTTATTTATTGTTCAATAACAAAAATAAACAATAAATAAAATCATCGAAAATAAAATAAATAGAATGTAATTTAAATTGTTCAACATGTAATGGACCAACCTCAGAAAATTGTCTTTCATGTCCTGAACCAAAATATTTATTAGAAGGAAAATGTGTTGATTCATGTTCTTTGGGATATTATCTTGATATTTCAACAAAATCATGTCAAAGTAAGAAAACTAAACAACATTTTTTTTTTAAAAAAAAATGAAAAAATAGGATGTGATTCAAGTTGTTTAGAATGTTCAGGAGAAGGAAACAATAATTGTTTGAAATGTAGTTCCAATTATTATTCATTTAATGAATTGTGTTTGATTGAATGTCCAACTGGTTATTATCAAGATATTTCATCATTTCAATGTCAAAATTGTCCACAAACTTGTTTATCTTGTTCTTCTGGTAATTTATTTATTTATTATTTGATTTTATGATTCTTATTTGGATTACTGTAAATAAAATGAAATAAAAATAAAAAAGAAACAATTTGTACATCATGTATATCAGAATATTCACTTTATGAAGGAGAATGTATGAAATCATGTCCTGATGGTTTCACTTCAAATAATGCCATTTGTTCTTGTATTTCTTTTTTTTAAAAAAAAATATTTTCTTTTCTTTAATTGTCCATACTTATTTTAATATTAAATTCCATCAGAAATGTCAAACCAAAGTCAAGATAAAGGTATTTTTTTCATTTGGTTTCAAAAGTTGTTTTAATTTTCTCATAACCAATTACTGAATTCTTTTTTTTTAAAATAAAAAAATTAGTTGGACTTGGAGTTGGATTGACATTTTTATTCTTATTTTTGATTTTACTTGGATTGTTTGTCTTTTTTTTTATTAAAAGACAGAAAAACAAACAAGAAACAAAACTCAAAGAAATCAATATGGTATCTTTCATTTTTTTTTTTCGATTCATTTTCTTTCTTCGATAGATATTCTGATTAATTTGAATGAAATTTAGGAAGCATCTGAAACTTTCCATTCTTCCATGAGAAAAAATGACAGATTTTCTTCAAGAGCTGGTTTTTTTTTTTTTTTTTTTCCACTTCGTAATCAACTAAAACTAATTTACTTTCAATATCCACCAAGTTTCGATGCATAATCAACGTACAATTAATGAACCAGGACAGGCTACATTATTAGCTACTCAATTAGGTATTGTTTTGATTTGATAATTCGAACAAAAGGAATAAATTCAAATTTTGATTTTAATTTTAATTTTAGAATTTGAAAAGATTCCTGGATTTTTGGTTTTAAATTTTGGATTAGATTTTCGAATTGAAAAAGAAATTGGAAAAGGAGGATCAGGAAATTTATCAATTTGTAAAATTTTGAATGAAGAAACAAAAGATATGTTTGGAACTGAATTAGCTGTTGTTAAAACTCTCAATGGTGACTTATTTATTCATTAATTTACTTTATTTATGAATTAAAAGTAAATAAAATTCATTAGGACAAGACAAAAATGAAAATGAAAGTGAATATTTTTTCCATGAAGTTTCAATTACTTGGTACTTTTTGATCATTTCATTTTTTATTTTTCTTTTTTTTTTTGTATTGAAAAATAATCAAATATCATCATATTTAAAAGGTCATTATCATTCCATCCAAATGTTGTTCAATTAATTGGATATTGTGAAGAACCAAGATGTATTTTAACAAAACTTTATGAAAGAGATTTATTTTCTCTTTTACATGATCAAAATGAAAGTAATTTTTTTTTTTTTTCCCCTTTTTTCCCTTGCCTTTGATTCAATTACTAAGTTAAAATAAACGAAATTAGAAATTGAAGTAAATAGAATTATTGCATTAAGTTTAGGAATTGCCAAAGGAATTGAAAAAATTCATCAAGTTGGAATTTCACATCGAGATTTGAAATCAAAAAATGTATTTTGTTTATTCAATTTCCTTTTTTCTTCTTCTTTTCCTCTTCTTTTTTTTTCCTTCTTAACCTTTCTTTTGAACATGAATAGATTTTGATTGAAAGAGGGCAAACCAATAAACAAGAAGATATTCGAGCAGTAATTTGTGATTTTGGATTAGCTGTGACAATGAACAATATTAAAAATGCACATTCAGGTTTCAAATTTTCAATTTTTTAAACTTTCTTATATTTAATTCTTTTCTTTGACCATTTAAGAAAATCAACCAAATTAATTCAACCAAATAAATAAAAGGATTATCACCTCAATATACACCACCAGAAATATTCAATAGTATTCGACTTAAAACTTCACTTGATTTGAAAAGTTATCAACAAGGTGATATTTTTTCATTTGGAGTTATTCTTTGGGAAATTATTACAAGAAAAATTCCTTGGCAAGATTTTTCATTTGAAGATATTGAATTTGCAATTAGGTTTTCTTTTACTTTTTTTACTTCTTTGAATATAATAATAACCACAAAATATTAATTAATAGAACAGGAAAAAGATTAGAAAAGAGTGAAAAGATTGATAAATCAGTTGAATTTCTTGAAGAAATAATTGATTCAAGTTGGTTAGAAAATCCTCAATCAAGACCAACAATCACTTCAATTCTTCAACATTTTCCAAAATCATGAGAAGACTTTAGATCTCAAATATTTTTTGTGTCTAGAAATTCTTGTATATTTATTAAATGTAATTTTTACCTTCATTTATTTTATTTTATTTTGTATTTTATACTTTCATTGTTCACTTATAATAATTTCACAACATCAATATGTCCTTTTCACAAGCAATATAAAAAGGAGTTATTGATATCAACTCTTTCATCATTTGCTATTTCACTATAATAATTTCAATAATATTAAAAAATTTTGAATTAAACTGTATTTGAAGAAATCAGATTGATGTAAATATTCACAAGGCTTTTGAATCTCAAGTTCAAAAACTTCAACTTCCTCCTTAATCAAACTAAACCTCAATTTTAAAAAAGAACCTCCAACAATTGTTAAAAAGGAACCTCAACCTCAAGATGAACTAAATGACCCTTCAAGAAATGAAGATTCAACAACAACCAAAAAAAATTCACCAACAATTATTAAATCAAATTATTCCACAAATCTCAATCTCAACCTTCACTTCAACATCACAACCACAAACAAAAGGGAAAGAAAGAAAGTACACCACGTGTTTTTCATAATTGCAATAATTAATTATTGAGAGATAATAAGAGAGAGATGACTAACGGAGCCAAGGCCAAGCAGATCAGAGAGAAGAGAGGCAAAGACCAAAAGAAAGAACCTTCTTCTCAACTCAAAGCTGTAAGAACCCCTTCTTTATTATTATATTTTACAATAACTAATTTTTTAAAAACATCAATATGGATTATTTAAACAAACTTTTATCAAAATGTATTTAACTGAATTTCATTATATTGACTTTTTAATTTCAATTCATTGACTTTGAGTTTCAATATATTGACTTTTGATATCAATGTATATTGACTTTAGTTTCAATGTCTTGGACTTGAGCTTCAATGTATTGACTTATTGATATGTATTGAGTCTTTTATTAATTGTAGCTTTTAACTTTCTAATAATTGTTTTTTGAACTGATTTCGATAATCGATTTGAAAGTTATTAGGATTATTAGAAAACTAATCTTGAAATTCAACACATATGATCTATTTGAATTTAATATTAAAAGTTGTTAAACTTTTATTTATTTATTAAAATTCAAACTTTATTATTTTAATTGTTGTTTGTTTTATTTTAATTTTATTTTTTATCGATTTCGATTTCGAGTTCAAAAAAAAATTAAAAAATTAAAAAAATTAATAGAAAAATTGAATTTCATTATATTTTATAATTATAAATTGAATTTTATTTCATCTTCGTAATGAATTTATACTAATTTTATTATTATTATTGTTTAGAATGAAGCTTCAAAGTCTATTGTTTGCACAGTTTGTCGTCAACCATTCATGTGTACTGCAAAAGCTCCTGAGTTGACTCAACATGCAGAAAGCAAACACAAGAAAACAATAGCTGTAAGCCTTTTTCTTTTACAAATTTCATCCTATATCTCTTATTTCATTTCATTGATTCATTAAAACAATCATTAAATAAAAAAAAAATCTAATAATTAGGAATGTTTTCCAACTTTCTCAGCATAAAAAAACTATTGAGATGATAAAAATTTTTTAAAAAAGGATGTATTATTGATAATTGAAATGAAATTAAATGAATTTGAGAAGGAAAAAAAAAAAACTTGTTTGTTTCTTTTTGATTTTTTTTTTTTAAAAATTTTATAACACAAATATCATACAAAATTACTTCTTGATTTTTTTCTGATTTATATTGGTTCTGGTAAATCAGCACGACAAATTGGACATTCCATTTTAAATCTCATGGACTAATATTTGAAGAAATAGAATTAGAAAAAATAAAAGAATGGAATCGAATTGAAAATGAAAGAATAGAAATTTTACCTGGAGTAAACAAGGTTGATGGAAAATATGATTACAAGGAGTGATCATATAGTCTTTGCGGGATAAATCAATATCATCTTTACAAATTGCACAATGAAAGAGTTGAGTTGTTGTTGAAGCATCTTCATTTCTCGAAGGGTCATTAAGATGAGGATCTGAAGCAGAAACGGAGATGACCTCTGTCAAAATTGGTCGATGATAATCATAAATTTCAGGAGAGAACTAAAGAAATAAAAAAATAAAAGTAAAAATAAAATTAAAAAAAAAAACATTTTGAAAAAGAAGAAAAAAAAATATTTGTTGAAAGAAAAAAAAAAACTTGTTTTGGAAGGAAAAATCTTGGACCAAAAGTATGCTGAACCATTAAGATGACAACTTGAACAAAAAGTACAAGAATTAAAATTAAACAAAATTGAACATTCGTTTCTGCTGCAATAATATTTCTTGGGCAAACATAAAAATCTAGAGAAAGAAAGAAAGATAAATTGAATTAGAAAAAAAAGTAAAGCAAAAAAAAAAGAAAGAAATTCATACACAAAGGTAAATAAAGGCGTGCAATTGAGGTTCCAATTACAAAAGTTCTAATTAATTTTATAGGATTATTATTATTTTAAACAAAACAAATTAAAATTGAGAGTGTGTTAATTACCTATCTAATGGCTTTCTATAATTATATCGAATACTATGTACAATTTGAGGTATCCAAAAACAAAACATCAAAACAATGAAACTATGAAGTAAAAATCCCGAAGAGTTATAAAATAATACAATTCCAAATAAAAGACATCCATCTTTATAAAAAATGAGTTAGTTATATAATAATAATAATAAAAGAGAAAAGAATCATACAAAAAAAGAGATAAAGTCTTGTAATTTCTGTTCGAATTTGATTCCAAGTATAATTCATAATTCTCATTCTTTGGGCTTTCCAAACAAGTAATAAATACCTCATCTCCAAAATTGTAAATAAGACAAATTTTAAGAAAGAAACCAAAGAAAAAGCATTTGCTGTTGGATCTATTAGAAAGTAATAATACAAATCAGGACATGTAAGAAAAATAAAATAAATAAATAAATCCAAACCAGAAGAAATTCCTGTTGTTAAATGGACAAGACATATATATGAGTCAAATATTGCAAAATGTCCAATTGTTAATGTTGATACTTTTACAAGACTCTTTTTATTTTGATTATAAGTTTAGGAAGGAAAAAAAAAAAATTAAGAGAACTTACTGCATCAGAAACTCCATGTTTCATTTGACGAATAAATAAACCAATCTCAATGATTGTGGCCTTTATTATTTGTTATTTTTAAAAAAAATGAAATGAAAAAAAAAGCAAATGAAAAAAAAAATTACTAATGATAAAAAGAAGGCATAATAAATTGATTTTGTGAAATAAACTTCCAATCTAATTCCTTTGGAATTTGAATCATAAGCAAATCCACATGTTTTTGAGCAAATAAGGCCTTCTAGTTCAATATCACCTAATTTGATTGTAGGATTTCCTCTGGGTCTTATTAATTCTACAACAAAACAGAAGAGGGAAAAAAAAAAACGATTAATAAGACCAGAGAAAAAAGTAATTGGGGAGGAAAGAAAAAAAAGAGAAACAAACCATTTTCATATTGAAGAACTTCTTTGAGTGAATATTGAGAAGGAACTGGATGAAGTTTTAAAAATAGAGAAAAACTACATCCTGAAAGAAATTCTCTTTTTGGAACTATAATCGGAGAAAGTAAAGTCAAATAAAATCCAAAAGAGCTGGAAGAAAAAAAAAAGAAATTTACAAGTTCCTCGGTCATTCTCAGTCACTTTTAATTTTTTCTCTTCAAATTCTTTATATTTCTCCTCTAATACAACGGTGGCACTTGAAAGTTCGTTCCGCAAAATGATGGGTAAATATTCAAACAATTCTTCTCTATATAAAATAAAATAAAAGAAAATAAAGAAGAGAAAAAGATGGAAAAAAAAAAAAAAACTTTGAATTTTCTGATTGAAGAAGAAGAATTCCGAGTTGTTGAAAATGTAAACCAACAAGATGAACATTTGCATGTTTAATTTGTCTTGAATGACCATCACCATTAAAAAATCGAAGAGAACACTTTGCAAACTTGATTTTATCATGACTGGTATTTTCTGTTTCAATATGTAAAGAAAATGTTCCCTCTTCTTCAGTAATAATATTTTGTTTTGTTAATAAAGTTGTATTGAATTCTAATAAATTTGAATTCCATTTTCCTAATTTTGGATGAAAAAAAAAAAAAATTAATAATTTGTAATTTAATAGCACATTATTCTTTTGGAAAAAAAAAAAAAAAAACAAAACCTTTATAAACTCCAGTAATATTTGGATAAAAAATGGATGAAGGAGGAGGATATTCAAGCCTTTGTTTAATCCTTGTAAACAATTCTTCAGGAAATTCCTTTAATTTCAAAAATTAAATGAAATCAAAGAAGAAGAAGAAAAAAAAAAAACGAACTAGAGTCATGTTAGATGATTCGTTATAAGGAGAAGGTGTCATTTCAATTTTTAAATTTTGGATTCGTTCCTCGGTTTGAGTTTGGGTTTTTGTTAAATTAACTCCTTTCTTTGGGAGAGAAGGGGTTTGTTTTTCAGATTCCTCTTTAATTTCTTGAGTTGAATTCTTTTCTTTTTTACTTCGAGGTCTTTTCTTTTCTTTTCCAAAGTTTGCTTTTTCACAAGCCTCTTTTAAATATTGTTCCCAATTTGGATTGGTTTTGATTTCATTAATAATTTGCTGAGGAAAGATCCCATTGAAATCTTCAATATTTAAACTTGAAACATTTTGTCCAAAAATTCGTTCACAAAGTTCTAATTCAAATTTAGTATTTCTATCATTTTCTTCTTCTTCATCTTTTTCTGAAAGTATTATTGGGAAGGAGAGGCAAATCAAACATAATAATAATAAATATCCAAATTTCATTTAATATTGAAGATTTTCTTGTCGATCTTTATCTTAAAAAACAAAACAGCATTGAATTTTAAGGTTGATCTTAATGGTTTAATACTAAGCTAAACTTTAATAGGATTTGTTCATAAGAATTTTTTTAAAAAAATGATATAATAATAAATTAAATTAAATACCTTTTTACAACCAATGAATTCCTCAACAATTTTCCTTGATTTCTATTTGGAGAAGAAAAAAAAAAAGAAGAAGAAGAAGAAAGAATTAGAAGTATTAAAATTGAGATAACATTAAATTGAAAAATCTATCAAAGGATGATTCCATCAAAATTTAAAGCTCATTCATAATCAAGAATGAAAAGTATGATTTTCAAAGCAATTAATGGTGCAAATGATGAATTAACAATTGAATCTTTGATCGTCCTTCTCAAATTTCAAACAAAGTAAACAAAGTCATCTCCTTCTTTTCAAAATTTTCAAATTTAAATCCAAATATTTTATATTTCCTCTTCTTTTTCTTCTTTGTTGCAATTTTGTTTTCGAAACTTCTTTTGGTATTTCATTTTCTTATTTCTTTCCCGATTTTCAACTTGAAAAATTTTTGAAGTTCCTACTTAAGTTCTTCCAGAAGAATGGTTTGAGGGATTGATGCGATATTAAATGATCTCCAAGAGTAAATACTTTTTCTTGAGATTTCTTTTTGATCAAACATTGGAAAAAGTCTAAAGTTGAAATTCTTTTCAATTTAAATTTAAATTTGTTTGGTTTGAAGGAATTTTACCTAATATCTTGATTTTTTTTTTTTTGAATATCTCATAGGTTTGCAACCAAGAAGTTCCAAGAGAAAACAAAATGACTTCCAAGAAGATATACGATCTATTTTTGGTAAAATCTGAAAATGAACCAAGTTTGGAGGAAGTCGACATTCATCCATTTTTCAAGATGGTTGGCTGGCATCTTGTTCCAGTGCAAAATCTGATGGAGAAACCTAACCAAGAAGAGGAAAGTATCCTAGAAACTGCGAAGGAATTGACTTATTGACTCCCTGTACCTTCATTCATCTACCATTTATGAAGGGGAAGTTCGTTACCAAAAATATGTCAAGGCTAGCTACAATTAACTCGAAGCTTGAAGATTTAAATGTTGTTCTCAAAAAATTGGTTGTCATTTTGTTGGAGACGAGCGAAAAGGTCAAAGTACTGTTTTTTTTTTTTTTTTCATTTGGTCAAAGTTGAGAATCCTTTCTCTTTCTATGATTCAAAGTGTAATCTTCTCCATAAAGCAATTCCTCACTAAATACTAGTATCTCAGGAGCAAAACCATTAAATCATGGAAAAGCTGGTAATAAAAAAGACCAAAAACCTAAAGCCCCATCGTTACTTGTTCTGATTGCTAAATTGGTTGCCATTACCTATTTCCTCAAAAACGCAGCAAAAATTTTAGTTCTTTCTGAAGCTGCTCTTGTATATCTTTGGAAAGTTGAAGATTAACCGTGTGTCAATAAGTTACAAAATTTTGTTCCTTATTTATTTATTTATTATTTATTGTGGCCAAGTTTTTTTTCCAAAAAAAAATTACCTTCATCATGCAAAGCGAAAGTCGGAAATCCTCAAATAGGAAACATCGTTATCTTCATTCGTCAAAAAATTGAGAAGTTACCAACTTCCAACCTTCAACTTGACTCAAATCGCAAATAAACTTGCTTATGAAGGAAATATCCCAATGAATTTTTGGGAAGGAGCACAAAAAATTAAGGATAAAACTGACCTTCTGGAAGCTTTTGAATCTCTTAACAATTAAGTGAATTTATGAAGCTACGCCCAAGTCTTCAACAATTTTTAGAATTGGCCAAAGGGCAAATAATAATTACCTCAAATCCAGTAGATAACGAAGCAAGGTTAAAGGCTTGGTATAATCGCAAAAAGTCCTCTTTACCAACAGTTTCTTTGACTCAAGTTTATCTTTAACAACTTCTTCATCTTCAAGTTTTATCCTTCAAACAGATCGAACAAACTTTAATCAAGAAAAAATACTTGAGATTAATCTAAAAACTATTCAAAACTTAATCGCAGACCTAAATTCAGAAGATTGGTTGAGGAAAACCTATCCAAATAAAAGAGATTACTCCTGGTCCAACAAATTTGACAGGTTTTTTCTATTCAAAAAAAAAAAAAATTAATATTGATGAATAGAAAGAAGAAATTGTAAGAAATTGATTAACCTCCTTTTCTCTTAGAATTGTTGGATTCTTTTTTCAACAATTTGAATTTAGATAATGATGGCGCTTATCCTAAGAAAAAAAAAATTCCTGGTACTCAATCTCAAAGGATCAATTCGAATGCTTAACAAAAAACTTCAAGATTTCGCCACAATGCTCTCGAGAAAGCGATGTTTAGATTATTTGAGGCAAAACCCAAGGCAAAGTTCCAAGAGAAATTCTAAAGCTACGATCAGATGAAGGTGGTTTAGATATTCCCAATATTGATGGAACAACTATCCTACCTTCATCTCTTATAAATATATTTGAGGAAAAATCCAAACTATTTGTCCACAATTTTATAACTGAATATCCAGGACAAGGAACTAATAACCTTCATTTATTTGTTCACCACTCTTCAGACCTGTTGAGAAAATTTGTAAATCACATCCATTATTACAAAAATAGCACAAAATCCAAGCTATATAACAAAAAAATCGTCTAAAGGATTTCAAGATGCGCTTGGCATGCAAAATCTTTCAAGAATTTACATTTGGATATCGTTTAAACTATAGAAGAATTATAATTGAGATTGAAGGAAAGTGATATAGAATTACAATAGGGAGACTTGTCGCATAAAAAATTTTACTTCCTCCATCACCACCATGTTTTTTTGTTTTTTTTCTTTCTAATTATTTTTTCCCGCCAAATTACTTGGAAAATTTTCAATTTTTTTTTTTTTTTTTTTTTTTTTTTTTTTTTTTTTTTTTTTTTTT
>Ga0209960_1002259_pt1 | contig 19875 bp, 28 predicted proteins | sample ThiBiot_500_plan_2_FD_183947 | JGI IMG/M metagenome (GOLD analysis project Ga0209960, IMG submission 183947) | Wastewater bioreactor microbial communities from Cape Town, South Africa - Thiocy_expt_500_plan (SPAdes) | ecosystem: Engineered > Bioreactor > Thiocyanate-remediating >...
TTAATTATTAAACACAATTTATATAATCTTTGTTTTTTAAAAAAAATAAAGATTGCCGAAATTCGAGAAAATCAACATAAAGAAATTGGACTCGTTGAAAAACGTTTTTTAAAAGAAATTTCTTCTTTAAAAAAAGAAAATGCAAGATTAGAAGATGAATTAGAACAACAAAAAGAAAAAATTAGAAGAGGAGAACATGTTGAAGAATCTCAAAAAAAAATAGCAAGATTGGAAACGGACCTTGATCATTACAGAAAGGTATAATTAAAAACAAATGAAGATTTTAAAAATTTTATTATTTTTTCTTCTTCTTATTTTTCTTCACTTTATTATTCAAATTTAGCTCTTAGAAGTAAAACAAGAAGGAGAAATGAAAGAGAGATTACAATTAGAAGAACAAATAGCAGAACTGTCATCTTTACTTGGAGAATATCAAAGAAAAATGTTATTGGATGAAGAAAAAATTAACGAATTAACAGAAGGACTTAAAAATGAAAATATTAAAAAAGCACCCTCTGAAGGTTTTTTTCTTTTTTTTTTTCCTTTTTCTTTTTTCCTTTTTGTTAATTTTTCGAATCATTTTGTTAATTAATCCAAAAATAACAAATTTAGACATTCAATCTCTTTTACAAGAAAATAAGGTTTCAATTTGATTTATTTCTCTATTCATTTATTTATTTATTTTTTGAAAAAAAAAAAAAAGGAATTGAAAGAAAAAGTTACCAAGTTTAAAGGTCTTCTCACCTCTGCAAATAAAAAATTATTGGATCACAGAGGAAAAGGGGAAGAGCAAGAAATTGAAAAAGTACTTATCCATTATTATTCATATTCAACAACTTTATTGATTTTTTTTTTCTTTTTCTTTTTTTTTAAAAAAATGATTTTAGGGCGAACTTCCAAAGTCAGACGAATTGTAAATGATTTATTTCTTGTCTTAATTATTCTTAATTATTGTTAATTTTTCTTGAATAGAACAAAAGAAGCCATAGAAACTTTCAAAAAGAAATATGAAACAATGCAAAATCAATATTTTAAACTGAGAGATGAACTCCAAAAGAAAGATAATGAATTACAGAATATGTTATCTCAAAAAGAAATTGAAATAAACAAACTCAATGCCTTACTCTTAAAAAAAGAGGAACTCCTATCGAATACAATTAATGGTAATGTTTTCTGCTTTATGTTCATAAATTTAAGACTATTAACTTCTTTTCTTTTCTTTTCTTTTTTTCTTTTCATTTCTAGATTACAACTTGAAATATTTCAATTTGGAAAACCAATTTAAGTTATTTAGAGAGAGATATCATGATGAAGTTGAACAAAAATCTTTACAAATATCAAAATTGAATAACATATTGGAGGTAAAATTGGAAGCCTTTTTTTTCTTTTATTTTTTTCCAACAAATGCAAAAAATATCATTCATAGAAAAGAGACTCATCGACTGAGCCAAGTCCTATTCTTTCTCCTTTAGAATTTTCAAAAAGAAATCTACAAAAAACTATGTCAACCTCTTCGGAATATGAAGAAGAAGAATCTCCTAATCATCATTTTGGAACAAATCAATTAAGTTTTAATGAACTAATTAACGAAACAAAGGACAGAAAAGAATTAGAGAAAGAAATCGCTGCTTTGTCATCTCAAGTTCAATATCTACGGGATGCAATTGCAGAGCATGAGAAGCAAGAAAATATCATAAAAACTCAAAATATGGTTCTTTTTTATTTTTTATTCTCTTTCAGTGATTTATAATTTTAATTTTTAATTTTTTTAATTTTTGTAGTCATTCAAAGAACAAGTTACGAGGCTCGAAGCAAATATTAAAAGGGAAACCCATAATTTAGAGTACTTCTTTCTTTTTTCTTTCTCTTACTCTCTTCATTCTGAGTAAATTTCAATTCCTTTTTAATAGGTATCTCAAGAATATTGTTTATAAATTTCTTGAAACAGAACCCAAAAAAGCAAAGGTTGTTGATTTTTTGATTGATTGATCGATTTCTTTATTTCTTTATTAATTATTTTATTCTTCCCAAAAATAGCAATTACTACCTGCAATTTTTACTCTGCTTGAATTTACACCAGAAGAAAAAAAGCGGGTGGAAGATGTTTGGCTCAAGGGTTCTCAATGGAAGGTCCTTTCCTTTTGATTTTTTTTTTCTCTGTAAAAAAGGAAAATAGAAAGATTATTCGAAAGGATTTTATATTCATCAATAATTTATTTGTAGTGGATTCCACAGGAGTTTGTAAATTTGAAGAGTCAACAATAGAACGATTAAATTATAATTCTTTCTTTTCTCTTTTCTTTTTGATTTTAAAAAAAAAACTAAAAATTTTAACAATACAAATACTTCAAGGAGAAAAAAAAAAAAAAGGAAAGAAATTTATTTTGGTAATATATTTCTCCAAGTTGATTTTTTGTTTTGTTTCCTTTGTTGATTAAATGCATTTGCTCTTAAAATTTCATTTCGAATTTCATTAATGCCTTGTTTGTGTAATGCGCTACAATGTTTTGTTGAATAGACAAAATTACAAAGATCCTTATTCTTAATTTTCATTAAAAATTCATGGCTCCAATTGTTTTTGTTTCTATTTTTCCATACCTAAGGTTGTTGTTTTTTTACAAATTTGTTCAAAAAGAAAAAGAAAAAAAAAAAAAAAAAAAAAAAAAAAAAAAAAAAAAAAAAAAAAAAAAAAAAAAAAAAAAAAAAAACCGTGAAATCGGATGTTATTATACTGAAACGTCTGCATGTTTGAGCCAAACTACCAATATCAGGCGTGTTTAAAAATTCAGTAATTAATAATAACATTTCATCTGGAAGAGAGTCAAAGAGACATTGACCGTCCTTTGGAGGAATTTTTGGAGATTTTCCAAAAATGAAAGGTACTGAATAGCGAACACTTTTTGCTCTTAAATTTTTTTTAAAAATTTTACTTTTAGTTTTCAGGAGAAAAAAGAATACTTTTTCTTCAGACTATTGGCATATTTATTTTTAGGGGGACTATGAGCACATTTCCATTCAATTGATTTTTTCCAGGTTAAATCGGTTTGAATAGGAATTTGATGGTCTATTAAATCATCTTTTAATCCAATAATAATACAGATAGCCGTTGGGCAATGAAAGTACACTTCTTGAAGCCACTAATGAAATAATAAGCAATTGAAAATTTTTATTTCTGAAAATTGATAATAAATAAAATAAATAAAATAATAAATTACGAAATCAATCAGCTTCTCTTTGCTTTTTTTTTCATTTACATCATAACAAACAAGAAATATATCTGTTGTTGTATAACATAGAGGTCTAAGACGATCATAATCTTCCATGCCCGCTATAATAAAAAATAATTTGAATTCAATGAAAAATTCATTATTCAAATTCAAAAAATGTTAAATAAATAAAATTAGAGTTATTACATGTATCCCAATAACTGATTCTTGTTTCTGTATCAAAATAATTATCAAAAACTGTTGGTGTTAATTCATTTGGAAATAACCCGGTTACTAATGAGACAATCAAAGAAGTTTTCCCAACCGAGCTATTTTGTTTTTTTAAAATTAATAATACTTGAAAAAAACAAAAGAAGGATAATTTTTTATAAAATAAAAGAAGAAGCAAAGTAAAGTAAAATAAAGCAAAAAAGAAAATGTTACGTATCTCCTACTACAACACATTTTATATCCATTTAACCGAAATGTTTCTTCTCTTCCTACCTCCCTTCAAAACTTCAAACTTTCAAACTTTCAACTCCTCCTCTTCTTCTTCTTTCTGTGGTTTGTAAAAATATATTTAAGCTTTTATAAACTAATGAACCTAAATATAAGAAATAACAAAATAGAATAAAATGAGAATTTAGAATTAACAAAATAATGGAATTTATGTTGTTTTTTCGTGGTTTTTTTAAAAAAACAAATACCAATTATTTCAACAAAATAAAGAACGGTATTAACAAAAAAGAATTATTTGAAATTCAACTACATTAATTCAATGTTCTAAAGAACTTTTAAAGAGTTCCAATAAAGATTGTTCAAATAAATTTAAAATTTTTGTTAATGGAATTCTACAAGAAAAAAAAAAGAAAAGATTGAATATTCAATGTTAAAATCAAGAATTCTTCATCCTTCAATTCAATTCCTCAATTTACAATTACATTTACAATCACAATTACAATTACAATTACAATTACACTTACAAAGTTGTATTCTAATTATTGTTAGAACAAACCATTCATCAAGGGGAATTTATTGCAATTGAGGTGAAAATGTGATCAAAAAAAAATTCGAGTTATAATATTTGAAATCGAGGACATTAATCATGTTGATGATTCCTTTATTCCCTATAGTTATTAGAATTGGAGTTAGAGTTAGAATTGGAGAAGGAAGTATAAGTCATAAGTCATTGAGGAAGAGGAACGATAATTCAAAACTTCTTTGTGGTGAAGAATGGGATTTGGTTCATTGAATGAAAGGGTTTTGAATTATCGATGATGTCATTGAAAAATGGCGGGAAAAAATACAAAGCTCAAAAACAAACAAAACAAAAAGAAATAATAAAAAACATGGCGGGGTAATTCTCTTTCCTTTCTTATTCACTCAACGCATAATTCATTTATTTCCTTTAATTATTTCTGCTTTGTCGTTTTTGATTTTTGAAATGCATAATTATTTTTATTCTATTCACCTTTTTATATTTCTTTTATAATGTTTAATTTTTTTTGAAATATATTCTTTATAGTTCTCTTTTTAAAGAAAATTTACTTTATTCATTTTTTTTTTTCTTTTGCTTGTGTTTAAAATTTCATTATAATTATATATTGATTCTTTATTAAATTGATTGATTGATTATTGAATGATTGAATAATTTGTTGATATCTACATCATTTATTCTTTATTATAATACTTTATTTATATTTCTTTTTTTCTTCCTCTTTTTCTTTTTCTTTTTAACTATTTTCATGTTCAATTATATTCAACATAAACTTAACATTTAGATATCCCTTGTCATATTTGTGTTAGGCACTTTCAAATATTCAATATTTGCTTATTTGTCAAACTTTTGATTTCATTTTTTTTTTTTTTTGATATTTTATTTCAATTTGAAGGCAATTCTTTTATTTTGATTCTAATTTTTCAAATAGAGATAAGGACAAATATCGGGAGAGAGACAGAGACAGAGACAGAGACAGAGACAGGGATAGAGATAGAGATAGAGATAGAGATAGAAAGGATAAAGACAGAGACAGAGATAGGGATCGTGATAGAGAGAGAGAAAAAGATAGAGAAAGAGAAAGAGAAAGAGAAAGAGAAAGAGACAGAGAAAAGGATAGAGATAGAGAAAGAGAAAAAGAAAGAGACAGAGATAGAGATAGAGATCGAGACAGAGAGAGAGGTAGGGATAAAGAAAAAAAGGACAAAGAAAAGAGTAAAGACAAAAAGGAAAAAGATAAAAGTAAAGATAAGGATAGAGAAAGTAAGAAAGAGAAAAAAGAAAAAGAAAAAAATGAGGAAAAGTTAAAAGAGAAGGAAGAAGAAGAAGAAAAGAAAAGAGTAGAAAAGGAATTAGAGCAAAAACTTGAAGAGGAAATGAGACTTAGAAGAGAGAGAGTTGAAACATGGAGAAAATCAAGAGCTCTTTCGAATTCAAATCAAGAAAATGAAATTGAAAATGAAAAAGAAAAAGAAATCCTTTCAACAAAAGAAAATGGAGTTGAGGAGCATAAAGTCAATGGAGAAGGTAAGAAAAGGAAATTGGATGAAACTATAGAAGATGAAGATGAAGAAAGAAAAAGAGATAGAGAAGAAGGAGAAGAAAATGGAGAAGAAGGAAACGAAGAAGAAGAAGAAGGAGGAGTGAAAAAGAAAAAATGGAGTTTATCTGATGATGAGGAAGATGATGAAGAAGAAGAAGGTGAACTTAAACCTATGGATACTGAACAAGATGAGTTAGACAATAATAAAAATAAGATGGAAATTGAGTCAAAATTCCAATTCGAAGAAAAGAAAACAGAAGAAAAAGAAAATGAAAAAGAAGAAGAAGACGATGATGAAATTGATCCATTAGATGCGTTCATGGCTGGTGTTACAACAGAGGTAGATGAACTTTTGAAAAAAGATGTACTTAGAGGTAACCAAAATATTTCTAGCAAAAATGCCACTTCCTTGGAAGACAAAGAGGATGAAGGGTCTGACTCTGAATTTGAGACCACTGAGCCACCATCAGAACAAGACCTTCTCGCTTTAGCACAAAAAGTTGAGAAGAAAAAAGAACTTCAACTTGTTGATCACTCAAAAATTGATTATGAACCATTTAAAAAAAATTTCTATATTGAAACTCAAGAAATTGCAAAAATGACTCCTGAAGAAACAAAGAAATATCGATTTGAACTTGATGGAATTAAAATTAGAGGACTTGATTGCCCAAAACCAATTAAAAAATGGTTTCAAGCTGGGCTTAATTTAAAAGTTTTGGATGTTTTAAAAGATCTTGGATTTGAAAAACCAACTCCAATTCAAGCTCAAGCAATCCCTGCTATCATGTCAGGGAGAGATGTCATTGGTATTGCAAAAACAGGTAGTGGTAAAACTTTAGCTTTTCTTATTCCAATGTTTCGTCACATTCTTGATCAAAGGCCTCTTGATAATGGAGAAGGACCAATTGGTTTAATATTAACACCAACAAGAGAATTGGCTGTCCAAATTTATACAGAATGTAGAAAATTTATTAAACCTTTAAAATTAAAGGTAAAAATTTTTTTTCTTTTCTTTTTTTTTTTCTTCCTTTTCCCAGTAACATTATTATTTATTGATTATTCATTTTAGGCAATTTGTGCATATGGAGGAGCTGCAATTAAAGATCAAATCGCAGATTTAAAAAGAGGTGCTGAAATTGTTGTTTGTACACCAGGAAGATTAATTGATCTACTTTGTGCAAACCAAGGACGAGTTGTAAACCTCCAAAGAGTAACTTATCTTGTATTAGATGAAGCTGATAGAATGTTTGATATGGGTTTTGAGCCTCAAGTTATGAAAATTATTAATAATGTTCGAAGTGATCGACAAACTGTACTTTTTTCTGCGACATTTCCTAGGCAAATGGAAGCTTTAGCTAGAAGGGTTTTAGATAATCCTTTGGAACTCCAAGTTGGAGGTAAAAGTGTTGTTTCTGACACAGTCACTCAATATGTTGAAGTTCTTGAAGAAGAAGAAAAATTCTTCAAATTATTAGAAATTTTGGGAAAATATCAAGATCCTGATAAACGAATTTTAATCTTTGTTGATAGACAGGTTTGTTTTTTATTTTTATTTTTTATTTATTTTATTTTTTAATCTAGTTATCAATTTAATTTATTTTTTATTTTTTATTTTCGTTTCATTTAAAATTTAACTTTTTTTAACCCTTTTTATTTACTATCAAATTTTTAATAGGATGCAGCAGATCAATTATTCAAGGAATTAGTCGGAAAAGGTTATCCTTGTCTTTCTCTTCATGGAGGAAAAGATCAAGCTGATAGAGATCAAATTTTAAATGATTTCAAAAGTGGAGATTGTCCAATTCTAATTGCTACTTCAGTCGCCGCCCGTGGTTTAGATGTTAAACAATTGTATTTAGTAATTAATTATGAAGTTCCCAACCACTTGGAGGATTATGTTCATAGATGTGGAAGGACTGGAAGAGCTGGAAATAAAGGAGATGCTTATACTTTTATTACACCAGAACAAGATCGTTATTCTGCTGATATCATCAAAGCACTTAAACAATCAAATCAAGAAGTTCCAGAAAAACTTCAAGCAATTGCAGATGGTTTCCAAGCAAAAGTAAAACAAGGAGCTGCTTTTGCACATGGAGGAGGATTTGGTGGAAAAGGTCTTGAACAAATTGATAAAGGTAGAGAATTAACAAAGAAGGCTCAGAAATTAGCTTATGGACCTGTTGAAGGGGAAGAAGAAGAAGAGGATGAAGAGTTTAAAGAAAAAGAACATGAACCCAAAAGTGCTTTTGCAAATCAAACCCCCTCACAAATTATTCAACAACTTCAACAAAGCTCTGCTTCTCACTTTCAACCTCAAACTCAAAATCAAAATCAAAATCCAACTTTAACTCCACCCCAAATTCCTGTAATTCAACAAAATCCAAATTTAGTACCACAAACAACTCCTTTCGTTCAAGAACCAATCCAAACTCAAACAATTATTCCTCCAAAAGTTTTGATGGATGCTGCCCAAAATGGTAACTTTATTGGCTTTCTTTCTTTTTCTTTCCTTTCTTTGGTTCCATTATTCTAACATAAATAATTCTATCTAGCCCTTCAAATTGCAAAAATGAAAGCTGCTTCTTTAAATGCTTCATTGGTAAGTTCATTTATTCATTGATTTATTTATTTCATCGTTTTAATAAATTATTTTTTAACAGGGTGGAAAAACTGGTCAAGTTCCTGCAGGACTTGCTGAGATTCTGAATAAAGCAGCACCTCCAGCCACAAACACAACCGAAACAAATGCTTCTGCTCACTCAGCAGAATTTGAGATCAATGACTATCCTCCTAAAGCTAAATATCGTGTAACAAAAAGAGTATTTATTTATTTATTTATTTATTTATTTATTTTCTTTCTTCAACCAATTATAACATCTTTTTTTCAAAAAAAAAGGAAAATATTAATTTAATTTCCGAATTTTCTGGCGCAGCCATCACAACAAGAGGAACTTTTATTCAAGCAGGAAAAACTCCAAAAGATGGAGAGAGAAAAGTAATTTCGTTTATTTATTTATTTATTCATCGTTCAAAGAATATAAAATCATAAATACTTTTTCATAATAGTTGTACCTATTTATTGAAGGACCTACACAAGTGTCTGTTGAGAGAGCTGTGAATGAAATCAAAAGAATGCTTAGTGAAGCAATGACTGCAGGTCATTAGAAGTAAAAAAAAGTTTATCAAATAAATTTATCAATTGTAATTTTCATTTTTTCTCTTTTGGAGATTGTTTTATTCGAATTACAAAATTTGACAGCGGAAAGAACAAGTTTAGAAGGAATTAATTTGAGCAGTAATTTCTTGAAATGTTGGTCTTTGAAGTGGATCTTCATTCCAACATTGTTTCATCAATTCAATCAATTCTTTTGTTCCCATTTCATAATTATCATCATCTGGAATTGGTGGCTAATAATTATTATTGTTATTCACATTGAAATTTCAAACTAAGCAAATAAATAAAAATAAATCTGACTCTTTCACCAGCTCTAACTTTCATTTCAATTTCATGATTTGGTAATCCTTCCCAAACACATTTCCTTGTTAACATTTCCCAAATAACTATTGAAAGTGAATATACATCTTCTTTCGCTTCAATCTATTAGCAATTTTGAGAAAAAGACAAATGAGAACGAAAAATGAAAAAAATTACAGAAAAATCTTCAATTTTTTTTAATCTAGTCCTATTGAATGCTTCAGGTGGTGCATAATGAATTGAAAGTCCATGATATTCTTGAAATTGTTGATTTTCAATTTTTTCCAATTTTTTATCAATTTTTGCAAGTCCAAAATCACAAATGATTGCTGAAATCAAATTTATTATTTATAGTTGAAATAGAAGAAACTTTTTTTTTAAAAAAAACCTGTTAAAATATATTTTCCTTTTGAAACTTGATGTTGATCTAATACTACATTTGCACTTTTTAAATCATGATGAATAATTCCTAATTCTTGGATTGATGCCATTCCTTTTGAAATATCACTGATTTATATTTAAATTTAAATTTTTTTCTTATTTTCAAAAGCCAGAAAGAAGAAGCAAAAAAAGAAAGAAATATAAACCAAGTAAGTTTCAGAGCGAGTAAAGAAGGAAGATCTTCAGTTGGATGATGTATAAATTGAAATAAATCAAGATTATAAAGTTTGGTAATTATATATTTCTCTGGTTCAGTGGTATATCCAATCAACTTTATCACATTTGGATGAAATGAACATGCCCTATGAAAAATAAATAACGAATAAAATAAAATGAAAATGGAATGAAAATAAGGCGACTAAATAAAAAAGAAAAGTAGAAAAGGAAAACAAACCACATCACAGAAATTTCTTGAAAAAATCGTTGATCATTTTCGGCACTAGAACATTTCAAATTATCTGAAATTAAATATTTTTTCAATTCTTCAATTCTTCAATTTTAATGATAAATAATATTACCTAGAATTTTTTTCAAAGCAATTTTTTCTGTTTTATGTTGAGCAATTAATTCAGAATCAAGTAAGACACCAGAATAAACAAGTCCTGATCCTCCTGATCCCAGCTTCTGACCAATTCGAATTTGAGTTTTTGGATCAAGATGTAAAAATCCAGGAATCGAAATTTCTTTTTTTTTTCTTTTTTTTTTTTTTTTAAGAACGAGATTAACTAACAAACAAACCAAGAGAAGTATTCAATAAAGTAAATTCAGCATGAGATTCAGAATTAGAAGTTTCATGGCTCACATTTGATGGGGTTTCCGATTTCTTTCTTGTTATTAGATTTTTGACTACATTTTATTATTTTTGGTTCGATTTTTAGTAAAATGCAAATAAAATCAATAATAGAAGGGAAAAAAAAAAAAAAAATTGAATTTACCAGAACTAATTTTGATACTTGTCAATTCAAATTGATTTTGTGATTCTTTATTATTTGATTTATTTGAACGATGCCTGAGATAAAATACAATTCCAATTATTAATAAAATTAAAAATGATAATCCAACAACTATTCCAACAATCATTCCGACTGAAATTAAAAAAGAAATATAATAAGGAAAGTTCGTTAAAAGAACAAAGAAGTAAAAAGAATTTTAAAAAACCTGGAGAAGTAGGTTTCATTTGATCATTGATAACTATTAATTTATTGATTAAAAGGGGGTTTAGTTTTGGAGCTTAAAAGAAAAAAAAAACCAGAGAGAGTGGTAATTTGAGTGGATATCCCGAGTGGTTCTTGAATGCCATCTCTTGATGAATAAATTGTAATTGTGTATCTGGAAAAAAAAAAAAAAAAAAAAGAAATTAATAAAAAAAAAAAAAAAAAAAAGAAATTAATCAAAATTTTGAAGAAATAGAAGGAAAGAAAAGAAAGAAGAAAGAAATCAAACTGAGTCCCAGGTTGAAGTGAAGTAATGTTATAATTTGTCCCAGATTGGATTGTGAACTCTGCTTCACTTCGTTTGGTTCTAGAATAAAAAAGAAAGTAAATGAAATTCTACTGGTACTAAAAATAAAAATAAAAATAAAAATAAAAATGAATCAAAACATTGATTGAATAACAATCGAATAACTTGTTGCCAATTCAACACCATCCCATGATAAATAAATCCATGTCGAACCAATGTCAACTCTCAAACTTGATGGTGCTATTTAATTAATGTTATTTATATTTCAAAATTGGAGAAAAAATTTTAAAAAAAGATACGAAAGATTGGTGTTTGAAATTGAATTGTTTTTCCACTTGTTTCAAATCCTCCTAAATTTCCTGAATAAATTGCAATTTCGTAACTTGTCCACTCGGTTAACTGGTTTTAATTGATTTTTGTGAATACTTTGGATTTCAAAAAAAAAAAAAAAAAGAAATGAACAAAATAAGTACCCCATATAATGTAACTTGATTTGTTAATATATTCAATCCTTCACCGTCATTAATTGGAATTAACATTTCTTGGACAATTAGGTAAACATGATAATTAATTGCTCGCTCTGGTATTTCCCATGAAAGTATGGCTGAATCTACTTTTGTAATCACTTGAATATTTGATACTGGTTCTGGTACTATTTTTTTAAATTATTTCTGAATTTAAGTCAAATTGTGAAAAAAATAAATAAATAAAGCAAACATTGGATACAAGGTGATTCTATTTCACCAAACTCACCAACTGGTTCATTATTATCTCTACATTTTCGAAACGGTGTACCTCCATATCCTGGAACACACTCGCCACCTAAAAATAGCAAGTCAATAAGAAAAAATGGAATTAATACGAGAAAACTTACTGGATAAATTTTCATCATCGGATCTAGTTGGTGGCCAGTAAGCATTTCCTTCAATTACTGAAAGGCATTCAACCCCTATTAAATAATATTATTTGAGGAAAAAGGAAAAGAAAGAAAGAGAGAAAAAAAGGTGAACAATCAGTTGAAAGGATTGCAGTTCTTCCTTCACTTAAATCAAAACCATTTTCATTTCCTGAATAGATTGTGAAAATGTATTCGATTGATTTCTCAAGATTATAAACAATTGTTGAATTAAGAATTCCAAAATCGTTTGAAGAAAGTAATGCCCCATCACTATCCATTTGAATGAACTTATATTGAGTTGCTCCTTCACTCAATTCCCAATCTATCTCAAGTGTTGTAAAATTAATTCTTTTTGACTGAAAAAGTGCTGGTGCTTTTTTTTTTTTTTTTTTTTGAATATTATTATGATTTTACCGAATGAAAATTGAAAAGAAAAAATGGTACGTGCAGGAAAAGTCAAAAAATTGAAACTCGTTCCAATAATTTCAGGATTTGCAAAAATTTGAATTGTATAATTTTGGTTTGAATTAAGACCATTAATTGTAGCTCTTAATTTTAGTTCGCCTTTGGTTGAATTGGTTTGGCTAACTCGAAGTGATCTTGTGAATTTTTGGTTAATCGTTTAAATTAGTCCATGTTTTGATTATTGTTTAAAATAAAAATAAATAAAATAAAAATAAAAAAGACATTTGATTCAAAAGTTTCGCAGAATAATGGGTAGCTCCAGGACTTGGTGACATTAAAAATGTAATTGAATTATAATTTAATTCCTCAATTTCAATTCCTGAAACGGCTGGTTATTTAAAATTGAAACTTATAAGTTCTTGACGAAAAAAAAAAAAGAAAGAAAATAAAAAAATAAGAAAAATGAAAAAAAGAAACAAAGAAAGAAATGTACGAGAAGGGAAAGTAGTTGAAGTAACATCTCGAAAAAAAGATGATGAACTTGATGAAACTTGAGTAAATAATCTCATTTTGTAGAAAGTATTTGAATTCAAATTTGTGAAAGTATAATTTGTTGTGGTCAATCCAAATATCGCATTTGATGTCTTTGATTATTAAAATGGTTTATTTGACAAAAATGAAATGAAATGAAATGAAGGAAAAGAAGAAAGAAAAAAAAAGAAACCAAATTTCCGAATGAATCAACAATTGAAACTTGATAACTTATTGCATCCGGACTTGAATTCCATGAAATTGAAATTGAATTTGATGTTTTTTCTTTAATAATTGGAATTGAAATATCAATTTTACTTCCATCTATTCAGTTTATGATTTTAAATTGTTATTTTTTTTTAGAAAAACAAAAACAAAACAAAAAACAAAGTGATTAAATAAAATTGAATTCAAACCTTCATCAGTACAAAAAAATCCATCTCCAAAATATCCTTCTTTGCATTGGCAACTAAAACTTCCTGGAGTATTTGTGCATATTGCAAGTGAATGGCAATTATCTGTCTTCAAATCACATTCGTCAATATCTATTTTTATCAAATTTTGAGTTTGGATAAAATAAGAGAAAAATAACAACGAAAATAAAAATGAAGATAATACCAAGACAACCTACATCATCATAACCTATCGGGCATTCACATCTGAAAGTTGTTGTTCCTGTTGAGATACAAGCACCATTTCCACATGGATTTCCACTCAAACATCCATCTTTTTATAATTTATTTGATTTTTTGAGTGAATCATTTTTTTTTTTCGAAGAAGAAGAAGAATAAGAACCTTGAATGTTTAATATGACTCCATTTAGTTTTCCACCATCTCCTTCAAAAGGATCATTGATCCATAGTTTCCATTTCCCATTTGGATATTTCCCCCTAAATTTTGAAAATGGTTGTTCTGGTCTTAAAGGACCAGCAACAACATTATTTGAGAATGTATAAGTTTCAACCGAGTTTGAAGCCGAATCAGTAAAAAGTGTGCCATTGAATACATTATCGTAAATTCCTCCTCTTCGGTTAGTAAGTGTAATGTAACTTCCATCCGCTCCATATAATCTAATTATACAATCACGATTAAATGTATGAGCCAACCAAAACTGAAAAGAGATATCTGCATTTGAAGAAAGTGGAGCATTTAATCCTCTTACATCAATTAAACTTTCAATCGTCCCATTGTTATAAATAAATAACGATTCTAACTTTCTACATACAAGATTAGTTCTATCAATAAAATTGCAAATAGGACATGAGTTTGGTGTTGAACATTCTATTATTGAATCAATGTTAGCTTTGAATATGATTCACTTGAGAGCTAAAAATTTTTGGAAAAAAATAACAAAGAAAAAAAAAAAGAAAAAAAAAAAGAAGAAGAAAGGAAGAAAAAAACCTAAACAACTAGTTCCATTTCCTGAATAACCATCGTTACAAATACAAGTAAAGCCTCCATTTGTATTGAGACAAGTTGCATTGGAATGACAATTATGACTTCCAATACTACATTCATCAATATCGACTTTTTTTTTTCAAATATCATTGTTCTTATTGTTTTCTCTTGACTGAGAAAATTGAAAGAAAAAAAAAGGGAAAAAATGAAATTCTACCAAAACAACCAATACCCCCATAACCAATAGGACATCCACATTTAAAAGTTGTTGCACTTGTTGAAATACATGTTCCATTTCCACATAGATTTTCCACTAAACATTGGTCTATTTATTTTATTTTTCTTTCTTTATTTTTTCTTTTGTTTTCATTTATTGTTTATTTACCTTGGATTTTCAATTTAACTTCACTCAATATGCCATTATTTCCTCCAATAGTATCATTAATCCATAGTTTCCATTGTCCATTTGGATTTTTACTTGTAAAACTTGAAAATGGTTGTTCTGGTTGTAAAGGACTAGCAACGATATTATTTGAAAATGAATAAGTTGAAACTAAATTTGAAGCAGAATCAGAAAAAATTGTTCCATTAAATACATTTGCATTATTTCCTCCTCTTTGATTGCTAATCATAATATAACTTCCATCTGGTCCATATAATCTAATTTCACAATTTCCATTCATTGGATGTGCCAACCATAATTGTAATGTTATTGTTGCAAATGAAGAGAGTTGGGAATTTAATTCTGAAAAAGTGACAACACTTTCAATTGTTATTGGACCAGGAATGTTATTGAGAGATCTCAAAGTTGTATCTTCAAATTCAATCGTTGTTGGTGGAGTAAAAACTATTTTCCATATCGCATCATCATTTTCACAGGGGTCTAGTGCCAAACATTCATCTATTCATATTTTTAATCAAATTTTGTGTTTGATATTTATTTTTTATGATTTACTTTGATTTGTAAATATTAAAAGAATTATTGATCATTTTACCTTGAATATTTAATCTAAATTTATCCAACTTTCCATCTTCTCCAAAACCAAGATCACTAATCGATAATTTCCATTGCCCATTTGGATTTTTGCCTATAAAAGTTGAAAATGGTTGCTCTGGTTGTAAGGGGCTAACAACACCATTCTGTGAGAATGCATAACTTGCAACTGAATTTAAAGCAGAATCTGAAAAAAGTGTTCCATTAAATACATTATCATACCGCCCTCCTCTTCCCTGAGTAATGACAACCTGACTATCATCTGGTCCATATAATCTAATTTGGAGATCACTATTCCGAGTATGAGTCAACCAAATCTGCAAAGAAATATTAGCATTTGAAGAAAGTGATGGATTCAACCCTGTAACATAAATAGTTTGCTCAATAAGCCAGTTGTCATCCGTGATATTGGCTGATTTTTGGTTCTCATAAGAAACAATTGCAGAGTGAACAGTGCATTGGGAGAAATAGATGGCCAAGAATACAACAAAGAAAATAGAAATGCGAGGAAGCATCTCCATCAACAATTAAATTTGTAAGTCCTAATAATTGTTTCTTTCTGTTTTACTTCTGTGCACATCTATCCCCTCTTTCTTTCAGTCTCTTCCATCTTGGTCTATCTATCTCCTTAGTCCCATTGACTCCCAAAGTTCTTATGAAAGCTCTAATTTACTTCTTACTGGAGTAGAAAAAAAAAAAAAAAAAAAAAAAAAAAAAAAAAAAAAAAAAAAAAATTACTTGAGACATCAATAATTTTCTTCCTTTGAGATTTTTTGAACTAAGGTAGTTTGTGAAGCTTTCTCAATAGTTGAATTCAGTAATAGTTCCAACTAACGATAACTCTTGCTGACTCCTCTCATAGCACAGGGCATCCATGGACTTGGACCCAGCTTCGGAAAACGCTGACTGTGTTTTTTTTTTTTTTTTTTTTTTGGGAGGTGTATTTCAATAAATTTTTTTCAATCTATCTCCGGGTTGAATTGATCATATATCAGAATGAAAATTTGAAAAAAGAATTCAAGTAATAAATTTATCAATTTTAATACAAAAGTTTTTTTAAACTGAAGCAATTATCTATAAGTTGCGACTACTTCGTAGATTTCGGGAAGTAGATGGAGACTAAACAAATTTTGTTTGATTCATTTAATTTAATTTTTTTTTAAAGAAAAGAAAAAGAAAAGAAAATTACTCTAACTCTGACAGTATTTTTAGGTCTTAATTTTCTAGATTTTCAAAAAAAAAAAAAAAAATTGGTTTTTAGGTATTAGAGATTAACATCAAAGAAAAAAAAAAGAAAAGAAAAAGAAAAAGTTACCTTTTATTTTGATCACTTTGAACTGGACTCAAAGGTTTGAAACCAGAAAGTTCAAAACTACTATCATTATCATCTGATATTAAATTATGTTCTTCATTTTCTTTTTCATCATCACTTTCTTCTTCACTCGAACTTTTGATTTGAACTTTTTTTGATTTCTTTGGAACCTAATATCAAAATAATTTTGTTGGTAATTAATACCAGTCTATTTTCAATTGGAAAAAAAAAAAAAAAAAAAAAAAAAATAGAAATAGAAAGAAACATTGTCAATATGAGATTTAGTTTGCTTTTCTTTTTCAATGAAACGAACTGATGCACCACCTAAAAAAAATGAAGTTAATAAATAAATAAAAAAATTGTAAATGTAAATGTAAATCAACCTGTTGGTGAAGGGACAACCTCTCCTGTATAAACGACTTTCACTTTTTTATTTCCATCAACAGTTGTGTTTTCAATTGCGTACCCTGGAGCATAACTTGTTTGACCAAAAATATTTGTTTTTTGGAGATCTGTTTGTTTAAGAACTTTGACTTTAACTCCATTAACAACTTTTGTATCTATAACAAATTTTGTTAGCTTTTCATTGAAATAATTCTGATTTTTTTTTTTTTTTTTTGAAAAGAAATAATCACCAGAAGTTAAATCAATTTCGGGTGCTTGATGGTAAATAATTCCTTTAGGTTTTGTGTTCTCATATAAGAGTTTTTTTTCACCTTTACCATTTAAAACTTCTAATTGTTCAATTCTTTGACGTAAATAAACATTATCTTGTTCCTAGAATATATTTGAATGAGAAAAATTAATCAAAGTAAAGAAAACGAAATAGTAATTAGAATAAAATTACCAAATCTTTAATTGTTTGTGTTTGTTCTTCAATTATTGCCTCATGTTTACGTTTTTCTTTTTGATATTGTTCAAGAACACCTTGGATTCGATTTTGAGAATTTTGATCCTAAACAAAGAAAAAATAATGAATTAATGAATGAATTCAAACAAAGATTTATCATTTTTTTTTCTAACCAGTTGTTGTTTATAAACTTCTCGATCTGAATTAGAGCTCTCAGCAATTTTTCTTAACTGTTCATTAAACCTTTGTTCATGTAAATAAACTTGATTGTTTAATTGTTGACCCAAAATTTGAACCTAAGTTAATAAATATTGATGATCAAAATATTTTTAAGACAAAAGAAAAAAAAATTAAACCTTTTCAATTAAAGCAGCTTTTTCAGATCTTTCTTCTCTTAATTGTGCATCTAAGATTGAAATGCTTTGGTTTAATTGGGCAATAAATTTTTTATTTTCTTCTAAAGTTTTCTCATATTCTTCAATTTCAACTTCCAATTGATCAATTTTTTGTTCATATTCAATTCCATTTTTTCCTAAATATGAGAAAAATTAGCTGTGAGAAAAGGAAAGAAAAAGGAAAAAGGAAAAAAAGAAAGAAAAAGTACTGCAAAATTTTCCTGGAGTTCGACTAATAATATCAAATTTCTTTTCATATCTTTCTTCATTCATTTCATTTTGTTTTTCGATTTGTGAAATGTGATTAGATCTAAGTTTTTCGAATTGCTTTGCAAATTGTGTTGTTAATTCATTTCTAATTTCAACTTCTCTTAATCCGAATAAGGCTTTGGCTTCACTTAACTTTTTAAATTAATATCAAAGTTAATAAAACTTAAAAATAAAAGAGAGAATTTGAAATTTACTTGTTGTTTCAAATTTTGAATGATTTCTAAAAGCTCTTGGACTTCGACTAAAAAAGAAAGAAAAGAAAAGTTATTTTGGAATCAAAGAAAAAAAATCAAAGAAAAAGAAAAAGAAAAACAAAAAACAAAAAAAGAACCTTGTTCATCTCCACTTTCTTCACTTTCTGAATCAGTATCCATGAAATCTTCTTCTTCTTCTTCTTCTTCCTCTTCACTTTCACTTTCAATTTTCATTGATTTTGGTTTTTCTTTTCCTTTTCCTTTTAACTTTTCTTTTTCTTTTTCTTTTTCAAGTTCTTGAATCTTTCTCTTTTTTACTGTTTTTTTTTAAAAAAAAAAAGAATTAGAAGATCGAAAAGAAATCAAGTAAATAGAATAATGATTACAATTTGCAAGTCCAGTATCAATTTTTGCAGGAATTTGCTTAATTGATGAAACTTGTTTAGCGATTGCTGAAAAATCTAAGACATGAAGAGTTTCATCAAAAGTAGTTGCACATGGGCTAATATTTACAATCATAACCTAAATTATGATTTTGTTAAATTGATTGATTTTTTTTAAAAAAAAGTTTTTCGTTTGTTTTTCACATCAAAATAGAAAGGAGAAAAGGAAAGAATATTACAGCTTTTCCTTCACCAATAAAGATATTTTGAAACAAAGTTGTCAATTTACTATTTCGATAAGGGATTTCATATTTTTTCTTAGGTTGATTGGTTTGATTCAATTGGCAGTTCCTTAAAGTTTCCATACAATTTCTTAATTCCATTAATGATGTATTAATTTTTCCTGATTCTTTTAATCTTTCACCTAATTTTTAAAAAAAAATTGCCATCAATAATGATTCAAATTAGAAATTAGAAATTTGTTAATGAAATAATGATTTTACCAATATTGTTTGTCCTGGTGTACCTTTCTGATCCAGCTAAATCAACAATTGAAAATCTTGTAGAACGAACAACTTTAGGATCCTAAATTATTTATTGTTGATGAGATATAATCATAAAGAAAAAGAAAAAGAAAAGAAAAAGAAAAGAAATTTTACTTCAATAACTTCACCATTAATTATTGGTAATTTCATTACTTTCAATGTGAAAATTCCATGAGAGCGACTTGAAAAAGCATTTAAAATTGTTGAGAATACTTGTCTATTTTTTTGACCTTTTTTTAACACGGTTAAAGCTTCCTAATTATTCGAGTATGAGTTAAATTGATAATCAAATTCAATAATAATTATAATAAATTACTTCAACGTTTCTGACACGAACTTCTTTTAATCCACCAATAAAACAATTTGTTCCTGATGTCTTTTTGTTTTTTTTAAAAAAAAAAAGTTAATTGAAGTAAAAAAAGAAAACAAAGTAAAAAAAGAAAACAAAGTAAAAAAAAAAAAAAGAAGAAGAAGAATTACCATTAATTTTAATGCCTTCCTTCGAACACCTTTTTTGTCTTGAATATCAACTGGAGGTTCTTGTAATAAATCATAACAATGTTCATTATAAACTTCT
>Ga0209960_1002260_pt1 | contig 19868 bp, 27 predicted proteins | sample ThiBiot_500_plan_2_FD_183947 | JGI IMG/M metagenome (GOLD analysis project Ga0209960, IMG submission 183947) | Wastewater bioreactor microbial communities from Cape Town, South Africa - Thiocy_expt_500_plan (SPAdes) | ecosystem: Engineered > Bioreactor > Thiocyanate-remediating >...
AAAAAAAAAAAAAAAAAAAAAAAAAAAAAAAAAAAAAAAAAAAAAAAAAAAAAAAAAAAAAGGAAACCAGGATAAACATTTCCAGGAGTAATCATGCAAATGATAAAAGGTTTTCCATCAGTACTATCTTTTGAATATTTTGATGAATAAAATAATGAGCTACTAAAATACATTCCTATATTTTGATTTTTTTTTTGATGAAGAAATAGGAAGTGAAAAAAAAAAAGAGACCTTGACCATAAAATCCAGCATCAGTTGCTCCTGTTGCTGCTAGCCCTTTTTTTGAAAGAAAATCAAATTGGAAATTAAGAAATAATTCAAATTAATGTCAATAAAGAGAAAGAGAGAAACCAGTTTGACAAATTTCATGCAATGCAGTTTCACTTGTCCCATGAATCATTGGAATTGCATGTAACTATTTATTAAAAATATTTTGACTGTTTGTTTCAAATAAAAAAAGAAAAAAGAAAAGAAAAATAATACTGATTGTTTTGAATGATTCCAATCAAATAATTCAGTCATTTTTGTATAGTGATCATAAAATTTGAACTTTTGTAAAGAATCATTTCCATTTTTCCAATCATCTTTCTGAAATATCCCTGGATTTGCTCTTTGTTGATTAAAAAGTAAGGCTCGATGATTTTGAAATGAATCAAATAATTTATCATTAAATAAAACATAAGCTTTGTTAATTTGTTTCATATCTCCTCCAAAAAATGTCATTAATATTTCAAGTTTCTTTAAATATTCATTCCCATTATCAACCACATTTTGTTTATTATTTCGAAGTAAATATCGAATATATTTTGTTTCTAAATATCCTTTTTGTTCCCATTTGGATTTTTCATTTGGTTTTGTGTTCCACCAACATTCATTCTTTACATTTAGCGAATTAGATATTGTTGGATCAGATATTGTTAAATTTGAAAGTGAAGAAGTAAGGTTTGAATCAGATTGTCTTCGAGTTGAAATTGAAACTTTAATTGTCATTCCTTCTTTTAAATCTTCCATGTCATCCAAAACATATATTTTTCCATTTTCATTGAATTCTAAAACAATTTTTGCACTTTCCTCAATTTCAACTTTTGTTTTGATTATATTTCTTAATTCTGGTAATGTTTGTGCTGTTGTTTTTAATTTGTACAATTTTCCATTATGTTCAATTTCATAGGCTGATCCTTTTTTTATAAAAAAAAAAAAAAAAAGTATTTTCATTTACTGTTATTGTGAAAAAGAAAAAAGAAAAAAATACTTTTTGGTTCATCTTTTTTTCTCTTTTCTTCTTCAATCTTGTTTTGTTTTTCATCTTCAATTTTCTTTTGAAATGATTCAATTAATTTAATAATATCCTTTTTTCCTTTTTCTTTTGCCCTATCAAGACCAGTTTTTCCTTTATCATCTTTTTTCCTTATATCTATTTCTTTTCCACTTTCTAATAATAATTTCACAATTTCAATATGTCCATTCCAACAAGCAATAGAAAAAGGTGTTGCTTTATCTTTTGTTGCTTTATTGACATCTACTCTTTTCTCGTTTAATAATAATTTCACAATTTCAATATGTCCATTTTTACAAGTACTATGAAAAGGTGTCCAATCATCATAATTTCCTTTATTGATATCAACTCGACTATCACTTAATAATAATTTCACAATTTCAATATGTCCATCTCGGCAAGCAATATAAAAAGGTGTTCTCAAATGGCGAGGATCTTGCCAATTAGTATTAATTTGTTCTTTTTGAAGTAATTTTTTCACATCTTCAATTTTTCCATCAAAACAGGCTTTCCAAAGTTGTTCATCTAATACAATTAAAATTTGTTATTTTATTTGTATTCATTTATATATTTTAAAAAAATTTACCAATTGCAAGTTCTTTTCTCAAATTTGCTCTTATTTCATTTGGATTTCTTTGAAATGATTCAATTAATTGAACAATATTAGTCTTTCCTTTTTCCCTAGCTCTATCAAGACCAGTTTTTCCACCATTATCCTTTTTATTAATATCAATTTCTCTTCCACTCTCTAACAAATATTTAACAATCTCAATATGTCCATTAAAACAAGCTATACAAAAAGGTGTTCGACCATAATTTGATGCTTTATTGACATCAACTCGATCATCATTTAATAATAATTTCACAACTTCAATGCGTCCTTCAAAACAAGCAACATTAAAAGATGTTTGACCATGATTATTACTTGCTTTATTGATGTCAATCCTTCTGTCATTTAATAATAATTTAGCAATTTCAATATGTCCAAAACAACAAGCACAGTAAAAAGGTGTTTGATCATATTTATCTGCTTTATTGATATCAATTCTTTCATCTTTCAATAAGAACTTCACAACTTCAAGATGTCCATTTTGACAAGCAACATAAAAAGGTGTTTTTATGTAATCATTTTGATTTTGCCAATTAGTGTTAATTTGTTCATTTTGAAGGAATTTTTTCACATCTTCAACTTTTCCATCAAAACAGGCTTTCCAAAGTTGTTCATCTAATAATTAAAATTTGTTATTTTATTTGTATCCATTTATATATTTAAAAAAATTTACCAATTGCAAGTTCTTTTCTCAAATTTGCTCTTGTTTCATTTGGACTTCTTTGAAATGATTCAATTAATTGAACAATATCTGTACTTCTATGTTCTTTTGCATAATCAAGACCAGACTTTCCTTTATTATCTTTTTTATTGATATCTATTTCTCTTCCACTCTCTAACAAATATTTCACGATATCAATATGTCCATTACAACAAGCACAATTAAAAGGTGTCCAACCATTATCATCTGTTGCTTTATTGATATCAGCTATTCTTTTATCATTTAATAATAGCTTCACAATTTCAATATGTCCATTATTACAAACACTATGAAAAGGTGTCCAACCACTATTCGTTGCTTTTGTGATATCAACTCTTTGGTCATTTAATAATATTTTCACAATTTCAATATATCCTTTTTGACAAGCAATAGAAAAAGGTGTTGAACCATATTTACTCTGCTTTTGCCAATTAGTATTAATTTGTGAGTTTTGAAGTAATTTTATAACTTCTTCAACTTTTCCTTCTGAACAAGCTTTCCAAAGTTGTTCTTCCATTTATTGTTTTCCGAAAATGGTTTCAAAACTTCAACAGTTTTATTTTTTTTTGAACAAGGTATGAATCTATAGATACTCTTTTATTTTTTTTTGATTTTTTTTTTTTCTAAAATCCTGAAACTATTGCTACATTGATTCGAAATTTTTCCATTATTTGAAGTAGATAGCAAATAGAGGAAGGACTTGAGCTTTGTCAAAGACAACCAATTCATTTGCAATATTTCCATCAATATTTCCTGTGATTGGATACGCATCTTTGAGCTTTCTCTTATCCACTATAAAAAAAGAAATGAATGATTAAGAAATGAAAAGAATGAATGAAACCAAAAGAAAAGAAAATAATACAGTGTTAACAAAAAGGGAAAAAAGAAAAATGAACCTAAAGTATAATGAGATTGATAACCCAATTTACATGGTCTTCTAATAAATCCTTCTGGATTTTCTTGTGTAATTGGTCCTTCAATATATGGACTCTCGGTCACTATTTTTGAATTTTTTTTTCTTATTTAAGAAAAGAAATGAAAAGAAAATAAGAAGAAAAAAAAAAAGGAAAAAGAAGGAAAGAAAAGATTAAGTGAAATGAAGCATACCAGGATAAACATTTCCAGGGGTAATCATGCAAATGATAAAAGGTTTTCCATCAGGACTATCTTTTGCATATCTTGATGAATAAAATAATGAACTACTAAAATACATTCCTATTCATTTTGATTTAGTTATTTTTTTGATGAAAAAAATCAAAAATGAATAATAGTACCTTGACCATAAAATCCAGCGTCAGTTGCTCCTGTTGCTGCTAACCCTTTTTTTTTAAAAAAAAAAAGAATCGAAATTGAAATCAATGGCTAATTCAAAATAATGTTAGTGGCAAGAGAGAAAGAACCAGTTTGACAAATTTCATGTAATGCAGTTTCACTTGTTCCATGAATCATTGGAATTGCATGTAACTTTTTATTTATTGAAATAAAATGAAATAAAAAATAACTATTCATTTAAAATGTTGCCAATAAAATAAAGTAAAGACAAGTAAATTAAAATAAAATAAATAGAAAAGAGTTACAAATTTTGAATGATTCCAATCAAAAGCTTCAGCTATTTTAGAATAATGATCATGAAATTTGAGCTTCTGGCCAAGGTCACTCCCATTTTTCCAATCATCTTTCTTAAAATTTCCTGGATTTGCTCTTTGTTGATTGAAAAGAGAGGATCGGTGATTTTGAAATGAATCAAATAACTTTTCATTAAATAGAACATAAGCTTTGTGAATTTGTTTCATATCTCCTCCAAAAAATGCCATTAATACTTCAAGTTTCTTTAAATATTCATTTTCATTTCCAACCACATTTTGTTTATTATTTCGAAGTAAATATCGAAGATATTTTGTATCTACATAACCTTTTTGTTCCCATTTTACCCTCTCTTCTGGTTTTGTATTCCACCAACATTCATTATTTACATTTGTTGAATCAGTTACAGTTAAATTTGAAACTGAAGAAGAAAAGTTTGAATCAGATTGTGATTGAGGTTGTGTTAAAATTGAAACTTTAATTGTCATTCCTTCTTCTAAATCTTCCATGTCATCTAAAACAATATATTTTTCATTCCTTTTGAAGTGTAATCGCATTTTTATATTTTCTTCGAGCTCTAATTTAGATTTGATGGCACTCTTTAGGTCAGCAAGTGTTTTTGCAGTTGTTTTTAAAATATATGTATCATCATTATATTCAAGGTCATAGGTTGATTCTAAACAATAAAAAATGAATAGAAAATAGTGTGTTATTAAAAATTTTAAAATGAAAATCAAAGAAAATAAAATAAATAATTAAAAATACTTTTTGGCTCATCCTCAGTTCTCTTTTGAAATGATTCAATTGATTCAACAATATCCTTTTTTCCATTTTCTCTTGTATAATCAAGATCATTTTTTCTATTTGCACCTGCTTTATTGATATCAACTCTTCCAGATGCTAACAAATATTTCAATACTTCTGTTTTTCCATTTGAATAAGCAATAAGAAAAGGAGTTTCTCCAAAATTATTTGGTTTATTGATATCAACTCGATTATCATTTAATAATATTTGCACAATTGCAATATCTCCTTCTTGACAAGCAACATAAAAAGGTGTCCAACCATCATTATTTGCTTTATTGATATCAATTCTATTATCATTCAATAATAATTTCACAGTTTTAATATCTCCCCGATAACAAGCAACATAAAAAGGTGTCCAACCATATTTATCTGCTTTATTAGCATCAACTTTTGTATCATTTAATAATAGTTTCACGATATCAATATGTCCATTTCCACAAGCAACATAAAAAGATGTTTGATCATATTTATTTGGTTTATTTACATCAACTCTTTGGTCATTTAATAATAATTTCACAATTTCAACTTTTCCTTTTTGACAAGCACAATAAAAAGGTGTTTTTAAATGATCATTCTGATTTTGCCAATTAATGTAAACTTGTTCATTTTGAAGTAATTTTATAACTTCTTCAACTTTTCCTTCTGAACAAGCTTTCCAAAGTTGTTCTTCCATTTATTGTTTTTTTTGTTTTTTGTAAAAAAACATTTTTTTTTCCTCCATTTTTTTTTTTTTTCAAAAATTCCTTTTATTTTTTCTTTTTTTTTTTTTTTTTTAAAAAATTTTTTTTTTTCCTCCTTTTTTTTTTTTTTTTAAAAATTCCTTTTATTTTTTTTTTTTTTTTTTTTTTTTTGAAACACCAATTTCATCAACATTTATCAACATTTATCAACAATTTATCATCTCAGCAATAGTAATTCTTTTTTACATTTCATTAAATTTCAAAGAATTTTTCTTTTTTTTTTTAAAAAAAAACAAATGAATAATTAGTTATACTTTGTTCTAAATTCTCATTTTTTTTTTTTTTTGAAACCCAACCCAATGCTCTCAAAATTTAATTTACAACCATTTGTTGAATGTTCTTTAGTTAACTTTAGCTTTGGAGTAGGAAGTTTAAATTTAAAGAATTAAATTGATTAAAATACAAATACAACAAGAAATTCAACAATTTCTTTTTTTCCAAAAATAATTGTAATTAATGATAATAAAAATAATGAAATAGGAAACCTTAATTATTAAATAGAAAGAAATGGACACTCACATGTTTGATTCTCCTTCAAATTCAAATTCAACCAATAACACAAACACGATTCAGAACTCAAATTTTAATTCTTCAAATTTTCATAACTCAAGCTTTCATCATTCTTCCTATAATTCAAATAACTCTTCAATTTCACATTCAAATATTTCAATTTCATCGAATAATTTGAACCCAAACTCATTTTTACATTGGAATGATGCTCCACCACCGCAACAACAACAACCAGTCTCAAATCAACAAATGAGATGGTGTAAACAAACTAATTTTATTGCTGATTTATTAAGTGCAACATCATTGGTATTGATTCTTTTCTTTGTTTAAAAAAATTTTTTTTTTGTTTATTTATTTTTGATTACTAAGATTATAATTTTTTTTTTTTTTTGTACTAGGATAATGTAACAGAGACACCACTTTCAAATCATTTGGAAGGATCAAATTTTCCTGGAAAAGAGACAGCAATTGTAAATGAAAATGGAAGATGGGATGTAGTTGAAGGTGCATTTGCTGATGGATCTGCAAGACTTTGTCCGAATTGTAATGCTATTATTGGAAGTAATCGTTTTGATCAACATTTACTTTATTGGTGCCAAAAACTGGTAAAACTTTCCTTCTTTTCAATTACATTTTTTTGATTGAAATTATAAATTAAAATTAAAACTCAAAAAAAAATAAAGCAGTGATCAAAATTATTCTTCTTTATCTCCTGTTGTAAAATGATAATGTATCTCTTGTTTATAATGATAGATATCTTGACATGTAATATAAATTAAATCTTTTAATGAATCTTGAAAATGGTGTAATCCATATCTTTCTGTTGAACTTGAAAAAATACGAACCAAATAGTTTGTCTTTGGTTTTAGAGGAGAAATAGGAGTGAATTTCGTTGAAATATTTGTTAAATGAGAAACTTTCGTAATTCTATCAAGGTTTCCGTCTACAATTTGTTTGTTTTGATCCTTTTTTTTTTTTAAAAAAAAAAAAAATGGATTGGTTCAAAATTCATCAAAATCAAAAAGAAGGAAAAAAAAAAAACTTCAAATAATTCGATTTCCAAATTTTCTAAGGATTGTTGAAGAAGATTAACTTGAGTAATTTTTGATTGAATTGTATAAATAATTTCGATTGTAGAGTTTAAAGGAACAGAATGTTTATTTATCGAAGGAGTGAGACTAGAAATGATACATGGGACTACAGAAAAAGATCGAAAAATGTAAAGCTTTCTTGAAGGATCTTTTGTTTGAATCATTTGAAGTGAAGTAACTCTTGAACCTCCAATTCTTAAATCAATATGTTTCACTTGAAAACTGCATGCTATTCTATCTTTAAAACTATCTAAAGTATCATTTTTTAAAATAGGTAATGAAAGTAAAGATAATCCAAAAAGTTCGTTGCATCTTACTAGGTCAGTTGTTGAAAATAATATTAATTCAGTTCCATTTTGAAGATACAAATCATATTTTTTCAAGTAATTAAAATACTTTTCTTGAGGATATTCTCCTTCTTGAAGTTGTCCTTGATGAATTAAAGATTTAATTTTTGATTGTAATACTGATGTTTTTGGTTGTGGATTCTCAAATCCTCTTCTATGTCGAATTGATTTAATTTTATAACCATTATAAGATAAATATTGCATTTCAGGTCTTAATTGAGTTTGTTGAAATATTTTTTCTTGAATATCTTCCATTTTATCTTTTGGAGATAAAATTAACTTAAATTTATTTGATTGATAAGAGACATAGTAATCCTTTCTTTTTATAAAAAAATTAATTAATTAGAATTTTATTTGAAAAATTTATTAATTATCAAACCTAAATAATCTCTCAGAATTCTTTTTAACAATTCCATTCCAATATTTACATACAAGTCCACAAGTTTCAATTACTTCTGGTTCCAAATGTGAAAAAATCTTTTAAATTATCAAATTATAAAGTGTTATAAGTTCATTTCAACAAATTTTTCGAAAAGAAAGAAAAAAAAACTACTTCAAATAAAACTTCAATTGGTAATGTATTCATCAAAGACCTCTCTTGAGACATTCTCTAACCTATCTACCTAATAGAGTCTCCAAAATACAATAGTTTTGTTTGATTACGAAACAGCGATTAGACAAACAAAGAATCTCTAATTGAAAAAGAAAAGAAATGAAACCAGATTTTGAAAGAAGTTAAGAGAAAACTATTAATCTATAATTTTTAACAATTCGTTTCTCAATTCAACTTTAAAGTATTACAATCAATCAAGAAACTCTGAAAAGTTGAGTGAATTTGAAATTGAACTTGAATTGCTTAGGAATTGAGTTAAACTCATCAGTTCGATTGAGAAAAATTCATAAATAAACAAACAAAACGCTTAATTGCGCCATCAAACAAAATAACTTAATTATCAAATCCAATGTCTGTCACCGAAGCTCAACAATCACTTCTCATTGCCTGTGAGAAAGGACATATTCACACTATCAAAAAGCTCTTAAAATTACCAAAATTAAATATAAATGTTAAAAGTATTGGTGAAGTTGCAGCGATTGGAGTTGCAGCATCTAAAAGTGAATATGAGATTGTTAAGTTGTTAATGGATGACCCAAGGATTGATATGGGAGATGTTGGGAAAGCGTTTTCAAGAGCTTGTTTGCTTGGGAATACTGAGATGGCTAAGTTAATTGTAAGGAATGGATTTGATTTTTATAAGATGACAGATTGGAAGACGTTGTTTCTTCATGCTTCGTTTAGTGGAGATGTGGAGACATTGAAGTTAATTTTATCTCATCCTGGAGTTGATCCAAGTAGTTGTTTAGATAGAGATGGGAAGAATGCAATCCATTGTGCTTGTAGTAATGGGAAGATAGATGCATTAAAGTTGTTAATTGGAGAGGAGAGGATTGATATTAATCAGAAAAATGAATTGGGATATACTCCATTAATGTTGGCTTGTTTATCTGGAAGAGCTGAAGTTGTAAAAGTTTTATTGGCAAGTAGAAGAGAAATTGAAGATCTTGAAAATGCGATTCAACTAGCACAAAAGAATTTCTCTTGGGAAAGTGAACAATTAGCTCAAAATAAGAGTTTTATGGTTGAGTTATTCCATCAATTTCAACAAAATCCTCAAAAGATTCAAAATAAACTTTATCGTGAAGTATTTCAAGGTAAGAAATCTTTATTTATTTATTCAATTGCAAATTCTTTTAATTAAATCAATAAATCAATAAATAAAATAGTTGATTCAGTTGCTGCAAATATATTTTCTATCATAGTACTCATTACAGATGAATTTTTCGATATAAAAGAATGATTGTAAAAAAAAAAAAAAATCCTGTAGTAAATATGTAACAAAAAAAATTTTTTTCTTCTCAATTTTATTTTACTTTATATTTCTAATTATTAATTGAATTAAGCATAAAATGAGAACTTGAGTTTTCCTTTTTCATCAGTTAACATCCTTTGGAGGGCTGGAGAATAATAAAACAGAACATTAACTACGACCCATTGAACAATAGGATGAAGGAAAAGGAAGACTTTCATTTTAGCAATTTGATAATATCCACTCATCTTTGTCATAATACTTCCATTTGAATGTTCACTCTCAACTTTAATCATTCCTTTAACTGCTAAGTTTCCCATTATTGAGAATCTATTTACAGGAGCTCCAAGCTTTTTTTTTTTTTTTCATTAATTAAATTTAAATTATTTCTTTTTACAAAAAATAAAAAAATAAATAAATATCAACCTGATCATTAATAAATCGAAGCAAATTATTTGTTTTTAATAATAATAACAATGATCTAGGAAGTCTAAAATATTTTAAGTGAGAAATTGTTATTGATGTTGGAAAAAACAAAAAATCAAATTCCAAAAGAAAAAAAATTTTTTTTTACTTTTCGAATATTTGTGCATAATCTTTCATGAGTTCACTATCTAAACTTTCTACTTGTGTTCCAAAAAGTTCTTCTGCAAGATTTTCCATATCTTCTTGTGAAAAATTTTCAGCTAATATATATTTTTTGGTTAAATTAAAGTCCATTTTTCTCCAAAAAAAAAAAAAAAAAGAACTATCAGCAACAAGTGGATCTTTCGTTGGCAAAGAAAAAGTTAATACAAATCCAATAAATTTTGAAAATTTCTTATCAATTCCAAAAGCTTCAGTTGCTTCTTCTAATCCTTTAAAATCGGCTGTAATAACTGATTTCCAAACCTTAGCATATTGATACATTACATCTTCTGACAATGTTTGATATGTTCCATGATCCAATAAAACAATTTCACATCCTTTTGATTTTATGAATTTTATTTTTATTTGAAATCGAAGAATTAAATGAATTTCAACAAAAAAAAAAAAAAAAAAAAAAACCTTGAGAATTATTTGCTTTTCTAACTAAAATATTTCCTGGATGAGGATCACAATGAACAAATCCATAAATAAACATCATTTCACTAAATAATTTCATTACTGTAGAAGCTGCAGCTTTGGGATTAATTTTCATTCTATGAATTTCTTCAAGATTATCTATTCTAACACCTTCTTCAAATGCCATTGTCAAAATTTTTCCTGAACTATATTTTAGGTATACATCTGGAATTATAACTGATGAAATTGATGCAAAAAGTTTTTTAGCTTTCATTCCAGAAATTGCTTCTGTTTCAAAATCTAACTTTTATACCATTCGGAAAAAAAAAGATTATCAATAAAAAATGAAAGTTAGAAAAATAAAAAAATAAAAAAATAAAAATAAAAATAAACTTCTTCCGTAAATGCTCTTGTAAGTTCATCTGCCAAATATGTCATATTAAAGTTCTTTTTTATTTTTTAATTATTTGAGTTTTAGGAGAATTTTTTTTTAAAAAAAAGATTGATTACAGGAAAAAGCCATCCAACTGTAGAATAATACCATCTTAGAATTGATAAATCAATGTTAAATAATCTTGCAACGTCTCGATGTTGAATTTTGATTGCAACCTTTTTTAAAAAAAGAAACAAGATCATCAGATCTTTTTTTTTTTTTTTCTTTTTTCAAATTAATTTGATAAATTTCAAACCTTTTTTCCATCAGGTAAGTATGCTTCATAAACTTGAGCCAAAGATGCTGTAGCGATTGGGACTGGATTGATTTGTGGAAACTTTTTTTTTTTTTTTTTTTTTTTTTAATTTTAAAATTGGCATTTTTTTTTTTTTTGAAATTAACTTGAACTCTTACAACTTCAGTTATCTCAGTTTTAAATTCTTCTTTCCAAGTTTTTTGAGTATCTTCAAAAGTTCTAGGAATTGCATTATCCATTAATACTTTTAATGTATCAACATAAACTGTTGGAAGAACTGGTGATGCACATACATGTTGTCCACTCTAATAAAAAAAAATCATAAAAAAATTGTAATCCAATAATTCCAATTATCAAAAAATTCAACCTTAATATAGATTCCTCCTTGTTTTCTTACAATTTGAAGCATTGTTTTAGCTGTATGTTCATGAGCTTTATTATTTTTTTTATTTGTTTTCAATCATTTCATGGAAAGCAAAATTAAGAAAAGAAACCTTTATCTCTCAATTTATTTGTTTCAACATCTGATAATCTCTTTGCATGCCATTTTTCAATGAGCAACCATTTCCAAAGTACAGGCACGATATAATACGATGTCACAGCAAATCTTCCGACAGCTACAACAAATTGTAAAATAAAAAAGTTATTGATTTTTAAATATCAAAAGATACGCTCAAAAACAAATCAAACCTTCAGTACCCAATGCATAAGCTCTAACAGGTTTTGGCAATATCTCCGGGTTTTCAATATTCACTTGAGCCAACAAAGATGAAACTCCTCCAACTCCAGCAACTATAGCTGTCCCTCTAAACAATGTCCTCCACCTCATTCTGAAGGGAGAGTTCAACACAAATCAAATAAGATACCTCTTTTTAAATGAATCAAGAAGGTTAGTTAATTAATTAGTAATCAATTAATTGGGAATAGAACCGAGAAAAGTGAACTAAGAGGAAAGAACGAACTAAAAGAGATTGGCAAACTGTTTTTATTTTTTTCCCTTTTGATCTTTTCGTACGAATCATTTGGAAAAAATAACTCAAAAATTTACAAATGTGAACAAACTTTCTTAATAATGAATTCAAACAAACATAAATTCAATGTTGCTGTTCTATCTTATGATTAGCTTCTAAGATTATCTGGGTTTTACTTCAAGATTTTGTAGTTTTTTTTGAATTTTTTTTTGAGTCATGGAAAAAACTCAAAGAAAATAACTCAGACCAAAGGAAGAAATCTCTTCGAGTACAACTTTTAGTTTGATTGAATTGAACCTTATTATTCCAAAGTTAATGTTAATGATGTTAAATTATTGAATAATCCAACAACTTTGATGAGAAGAAAATTCAAAAACTTTTGCATTTTTTTTTTTTGTTCTTTTTTTTTTTTTTTTTTTTTTTTTTTTTTTTTTTATTTTTTTTTTTTTTTTTTTTTTTTTTTTAAAAAAAAGGAAAAAAAAAAAAAAAAAAAAAATCAGAAAAATCATTGAAAAACAAAAACAAAAAAACAACAATTAGAAAAAAGGAAACAACTATTAAAAACCAAACAAACTAATTAGAAACACAATTCAAACAACTTGAGAATTGGAGCTGAAGGAGAGGAGAAGTAAAGGAAGTAAGAGTTGATTTGTATGTTAGAGAGGAAAATTTTCTTTTAGAAAAAAAAAAAAAAAAACAGGGGGAAAAGGGACTTTGACCTGCCGCACTTCCCACACTTTGATGAAAAGAAAAAACTTTTAAAAATCACCTTAAAATCATCTTAATCATACTTTTTTAAATCACCATCTTATATCACCTTTCAAACATTTTCTCCTCTTTTAACAAAATTTTAAAAGTTAATCATTGAAACAATCAAAAGTCATTTGTTTTTACCCCTCCCCTTCAAAAAAAAAAAAAAAAAAAATTAAGAAATCAAAAAAAAAAAAAAAAAAAAAATTCAAAAAACAAAAAAAAAAAAAAAAAAAAAATCGGATTTTTTATAAATCAAATCTTTTAAATCATATCAAAGGATTATTATAACATTATAACGTTATAACTGATTAGAATATTATATTTTATTGGAGTGTTAATTTGTATTTGTATTTAAAAATTGGAAAAGATTTGGATATTTGGTTGTTAGTTTTCTTTTGATTGATTTTCTCGACCAATGTTCTTTATTTTTCGAATTTGACTTTGAATTTTTATAACAAAACTTTTAGAAAACATTTATAAAACTTTATAAAATTATTGAACTAATTGCTGTTTTTATTAATAAATTTAATATAGGAAAAGGAAAAAGGAAAAAAGGAAAGAGAAGTAGAAGAAGAAGAAGGAAAACAAAAAGGATCTTTATTATTAATTGTTATTGTTTTTTTTTGTCCGAGGACTCAAATTTTGCAAAGCATGAGTGGTATGAGTTTATTATTTTGTTAAGAAAAGAGGTTATAATTCAATGTAAACGAATATAATCAAATCAAATCAATCAATCAATTAGCTCGGGAAGTTTTGCGAATGCGTTCGCTGAATAATACATTTGAACCAAGAAGTTTTACAGAATTAGACTTTCCTTTATTATTAGGAAGAGATCAAAACCCACAAAGAGGATTATTTAATAGTAAAGTCGTTTCTAGAAATCATGCAGAGATTATTATTCATGATTCTCAAGTCAATTTTTTTTTTCAAAAAAACATTCATTTTTTTAGAAATTGAACAAAAACAATTGACAAATTGACAAATTTTTAATTTTACTTTTGTTTTTAAAAAAATAGTTATATATTCGTGATACTGGAAGCTCAAGTGGAACATTTTTAAATAATCGAAGATTATCAGACAGAGGAACCCCCAGTGCATTTTTTCTTGTAAATAATGGTGATCAGCTCCAACTCGGAGAAGATCATGATGTAGGAGGAAGTATAATTCAATAATTATTTAAGAAATTTAATTATTTTAAGGAAGAATTAATTAATGAAATTGAATAATAATAAATTTAATATTAATAATCTAGTTTCTCATCGATGCGTTCAAATGGTTTTAACTGTGATTACTAAAAACAATAAATCAAATGGAGGCTTAGATTCAGAAATAACAATAACAATTACAAAAGATAAAGAAAGACATACTACAATTGTTGGAATACCCGAATCAAGACTTACTCCTCCAGAATTTAATAGTACACCACCTTCTCCAATGGATAACGAAATTCAACTTCAAGAAGTAGAGGTATAATATATTTATTTTTCCCCTTTTTTCAAAAGGAGATCCATTTCAATTTTTTGTTTTTGTTTTTTCTTTAGGTGGACTTTAGAGTTTATTCTAGAGATGGCACATTTTTAAGTCTTAGAAGTTCTGTGAATGCACATGCATCTTCAATTTTAAAAGCTATTAATAAAAAGAAAAATTATCCAATAGATTCACCTCACCCTCTTCAATTATATTTTTCAAATCAAGGAATTGGTATCTTTTTTTCCCCGTTTTTCAATTAATTAACTTTTTTTTTTTAATTATTTTATTGTTTCATTTTCAATTTCATTCAATAAAATTCAAAAAATTAAAATTTTTTAAAAAAAATTAAAAATAATTAAAGAACGCCAATTAAGACAAGAGGATAGGCCTCTTCATTTATTTAAAAGAGTCCTTGAGGCAATGGGATTTGATGATGATTTATGGAGAGCTCAAATGATAGAAGATAATTCACTCTTAATTAAATTAATTTTTAGTGAAGTTCCAGCAAATATCCCACCAGTATTTTTTTTTTTCAAAAATTATTTTATTTATTTATTTATTTTTTTTTTTAAAGATTGTTCATCAAAAAAAAAAAAAAAAAAAAAAAAAAGGCAAAATTTGAATCTTTTCATCAAAATGGTGTTATTGATCTTTCAAATCAAAATTATGCCACTTTCCCTACTGAAATTTTACAATATGCTTCTTCAATTTATCGTTTGGATATGACCGGAAATCCAGGAGTTGAACTCCCAATGAACTTTACACAAAATTGTATCCTCTTATCTGAACTCTCTCTTTCTAAATGTGAACTACAAGTTGTACCTGCTTCCATGTTTAAACTCTCATCTTTAACAGTATTGGATCTTTCAAATAATAATTTAATGGTTGTTCCTCCATATATGGGATTATTAATCTATCTCAAAAAACTTCAACTTCGCAATAATTTCTTAAAAAATATCCCTGATGAATTTGAACAATTAAGATGTCTCTCAATTTTAGATCTTTCAAATAATCAATTGGATTTCTTACCAAAACCTGTTGTTCAACTTGTCACATTAACTGTTTTAGATATTTCTTTTAATCATGTTTGTTATCTCCCTACAGATATTGGAAAGTTAAAAGAATTAAAAAAGTAATGATTATTAATTATTAACTTTTTTTTTTTCCTTTTCAACAAATAGTTAATTATTTCAAATTAAATAATAAAATAAATAATAGATTTTTGGCAGTTTCAAATAAACTTGCAGCTCTTCCTTATGAAATATTGGAACTCACTTCCTTAACTGAACTTGATCTTCGTCATAATAAATTAAGTGAAATTGAGCCTATTGCTTGTAACTTTCAATTTCATTGATGAACTTTTTTTTTTTTTTTTTTTTTTTTTTCATTTTTTTATCAAATAAGATAAACAATAATAAATCAATAATAAAGCTCTGACGAAATTAGAAAGATTATTACTTGATGGAAATCAATTAATGGATATTGCTCTTGGAGCTCCTTCAACTACTTTCATTTCAATTCAAAAAAATCTTTTAACTTCAATTTCTTTTTCATGTCCTTCATCAACTCTTGGAATCTTAATATTAGAATATTGTAAACTTGTATCCATTTCTGAAACAATTGCTGACTCATTCCCAAATCTTCAAACTTTAAATATCTCAAATAATTGTCTTGTATCTCTTCCAGAATCCCTTATCAAACTTCGTCACCTTTCTTTCTTACAATTAGCAAATAATCAATTAACTTCATTACCTCAAGATATTGGAGAAATGACTTCTTTAACTCGCTTAGATGTTCGTGGAAATAGTCTCAAAAAACTTCCAGTAGGTCTTTGGAAACTTCCTAATCTTCTTTATTTAAATGCTAGCTCAAATTTTCTTGAAAGTTTCCCAGCTCCTGAAAAAGAAAATGCATTGGCTTCATGTTTGAAAGTGTTATCATTAGGTGATAATAAGTTAACAAATGTTTATGGAACTTTTTATAAAGCTCTTTCTCAACTTCAAGAATTAATTACATTAAATTTAAGTTATAATAATTTATCAGAGGTTTTTTTTTTTTTCCTTATCATTTGAATAATAAAATTAAAATAATAAATATAAAAATTCTAGTTAACTGGACTATTTGGTAACTTAGGAAAACTTGAAGAACTCCATATTTCAGGAAATAAACTTAAAGCATTAGATGAAATTGACAAAGTATTTTTTTTTTTTCAAAAATAATCATTAACAATCTAAAAAAAAAATTTCTCTTTTTTTTAGCCAAGAAATCTTAGAGTTTTAAATGTTTCTGGAAATGAATTAGTATCTTTACCTGGTCGTTTAGCAAAATTAAAAAATTTATCAGTACTTGATGCAAGAAATAATCATTTACGATATGATACGACAAATTGGCCTGAAGAATGGAACTGGAATTGGAATTTAGAATTAAAACATTTAGATTTTTCAGCAAATAAAGATTTTTCAATTTATCCAGGAAAGAATGAAATTACTGATTTCTCTTCATTGACAAAATTAGATATTCTTGGTTTAACTGATGTAGCAGTAATTTTTTTTTTTTTTTTTTTTTTTTTTTTTTTTTTTTTTTTTTTTTTTTTTTTTTTTTCATCTCTTTCATTTTTATTTTTGAAGTTTGATAAGTTTTAAAAACAAAGCAAAAAATACATTATTAATTCAAAAATTAAAAGGTAAAAGTTTCCCTTCCACCCCATTTAAAAAGAAAAGGTGGTCATAGAAGGACAATACCTGATATGGGTCCAATTAAATTTGGTATGGCTGAAACAATGGGAAAAGCAGATAGATTAAATACTTGGGAATTAGTTTTACCCAATTTTAGGTTTTTTTCTTCTTCTTCATTACTTTTATTGAATAGAAGAAAATAAAATAAAATAAAATAAAATAATAAAAAGAAATCGTGAAGAACATATTTTTGCTATGTTTGATGGACATTATGATTCCCCTCTTGCTAATTTCCTTCAAGAAAAATTTCCCTCAATTTTATCAACCGAATTATCGAAGGAAGATTACCCTCCAAAAGCTTTTAAAAGGTACAATAAGAAAGAGAAAGAACCATTAAATTTTGAAATTAATATTAAAAATAATAATTAATAATTAGAACCTTTTTAATGTTAAATCAAGAGGCAGCCCAAAATCCTGAATTTAAAAATTCTAATAGTAGTGGAGTTGTCGTTTATCTCACAAAAACTTGTCTTTATGTCGCAAATGTTGGTGATTCTGTTGCAATCCTTTCAAGAGATTCCAAAGCTTTCCCACTTTCTATGAACCATTCCTTATCATCTTTAATTTCAACTTCGAATCAAACTGAAATTGATAGATTTAGATCAGTTGGCGGAGCTCTTACAAGGTTTTTTTCTTCTTTTTCTTCTTCTTTTTAATTTATTCAAAAAATTTTTAAATTAATTTTGAATTGAAAAATAGAAATTGTCAACTTGAGGGAGATATTAACGTTTCAAGAGCATTTGGACTTGTAAAACATTCACCAATTGTAATTGCTGATCCATTTATTAAAGAAGAGAAGGTTTCTTTTTCATTTATTTTCATTTATTTATTATTTTTTAAGAATAAATGAACAAAAAACTAAATCTTTCTTTTTTTCTCAAAGTTCACACCATATGATGATATTATTATTATTGCAAATATTAATATTTGGAATTATTTAAGTTATCAAATGGCGGTTGATATTGCACATACAGAAGGGGATCCTTCTAGAGCAGCTTTGAAGGTTTTTTCCTCTCTTTTTTCAAAAAAAAACCAAAATCCCTGACACTTTCTTATTTTTTCCTTTTCAGATTCGAGATACTGTTGTTTCTTATGGAGCAACAGGAAATTTAATGGTCATGGTAATTTCTGTTCGAGATCTATTTGGTACCATTCCAAAATCTGTATCTTCCAGTTGGAGGTTTTTTTTTTTTCCTTTATTTTTTCTCATTCTTTTTTTATTTTTCCAAACTAAATACTTCATTTTCTTATTCTTTTTTAATAGACAACCTCTGGTGATTTTTTCATTTTTCTTTATTTTTTCTTGATTTTTTTTTTCCCTTCCCTTTTTTCTTTTCTTTTCTTTTTTTTTTTTTTTTTTTCTTTTTTTTTTTTTTTTTTTTTTTTTTTTTTTTTTTGATTTTCTAACGAATGAATCAAAAAGGTTGAAGCTCATTCTCAAAAAGATGGGCCTCCAGTGGATAGAGTTGTATTAGTTTTCACAGATATTAAAAGTTCAACATCCTTATGGGAAAAAGATGCTCAAGCAATGCATGACGCAGTTGGTCAGTCTTTTTCTTTCTTTCTTTCTTTTTGACTGTCATTAAAATTTATTATTTTTAGCAATTCATAATCGATTAATGAGAGAATATTTAAAAACTGTAAATGGCTATGAAGTAAAAACTGAAGGAGATGCATTTATGGTTTCCTTTTGGGATATAGTTAGTGCGGTTGATTGGTGTGTTACAGTTCAGTTATTACTTTTGAAAGAGGCTTGGCCATCAGTAATTTTAGAATCACTTGTTGGAAAAGAAGAAAGAGGAACAGATGGTGAATTATTATATCGGTTATTTTTTAATTTTTAAAAAAAAATTTTTTTTTTTCACTAAAAACAATCTCAACAAATAAAACAAAATAGAGGAATAAGTGTAAGAATGGGAATTCATATTGGAACTCCTGTTTGTCAACCAGATCCAACGACGAATAGAATGGATTATTTTGGACCTGTTGTAAATAGGGCGGCAAGAGTAGCTGGGGTTGCAGATGGAGGGGATATTTTCATTTCTGCTGAAGCTTGGGTATTTTATTTTCATTCCTTTTTTGATGTGTATTAATTTTTTAATTTGATAAGGATGAATTATCTCCAAGGATGGGAGAGTTAAAAGATGAAGGTGTTGAAATTCATGTAATTGATTTAGGAGATTATAATTTAAAAGGTTTAGGTGCCCCTGAACATTTATTTGTTGTATGTTTTTCTTTACTTTTCTTTCTTTTGAGAATTTTCAAACCTTCAATTTAATGATTTTTTTTTTCATTTAGATCTATCCAAGAATGCTTAAAGGTCGTGATGCTTTTAGGAAAAAAAATGAAGTAAAAGAAGAAAAAGTTGGATTAATTAAATATGTAAATTTAACATCATCAGAACCAGTTATTGAAAAATGGACTTGTATAAGAGTTGTTCAAGATATTGGAAGAGATACAACAAAGTATTTTTTTTTTTAATTGAATTTTAACTCTTTTCTTTCTCCAAAATACTTATGAAAAAAAAAAAATAAAAAGGAAAGGAAAACTTTCATTAACCCCTTCATATATTTGCTTTTTCTCGAAATCAAAAGGATTATTAAAAAAAGAAAAAGAAGTTTTGGCTGTTGAACTCAGTGATGTAAAAGAAATTAGAAAGGTTCATTTTTTTTTTTT
>Ga0209960_1002261_pt1 | contig 19859 bp, 15 predicted proteins | sample ThiBiot_500_plan_2_FD_183947 | JGI IMG/M metagenome (GOLD analysis project Ga0209960, IMG submission 183947) | Wastewater bioreactor microbial communities from Cape Town, South Africa - Thiocy_expt_500_plan (SPAdes) | ecosystem: Engineered > Bioreactor > Thiocyanate-remediating >...
CACGAATATCGCATAAATGTCAAACTTGAAACTTGAATTCAAATTCAAATTCAAATTAGTATCATCTATTTTGAAGTTTTCAAGTTTCAAATTCAAGTTCAGATTATGATTTAGGATGAGGGCGTCTGTTTGTGAACGGAGGGTGTAGTGCCTAAGTGAGGGTGAAGGCGTCTGTTTGTGAACGGAGGGCGTAGTGCCTAAGTGAGGGTGAAGGCGTCTCTTTGTGAACGGAGGGTGTAGTGCCTAAGTGAGGGTGAAGGCGTCTCTTTGTGAACGGAGGGCGTAGTGCCTAAGTGAGGGTGAAGGCGTCTGTTTGTGAACGGAGGGCGTAGTGCCTAAGTGAGGGTGAAGGCGTCTGTTTGTGAACGGAGGGCGTAGTGCCTAAGTGAGGGTGAGGGCGTCTCTTTGTGAACGGAGGCGTATTGTCTACGGAAACGGTACTTTTTCATATGAAAACTTCAAAATAGATAATACTAATTTGAATTTGAACTTGAATTTGAATTCAAGTTTCAAATTCGACACTACTGGAATATCGCAATACCGCGAACACCGCAATACCGCTATACCGCAATACCGCTATATTATTGATATGTCTATGGATTGAAACTATTGTTATGATACTTTGGAAAACACTGTCAATTGTGAGACATTTGTTATATATATGTTTGAACTAGCACGATTTTGTCGAATTCGTTATAGATTCAAGTATTTGGTTTGATTTTGTTGAATTATATCAACCTTGTATTTTGAATTTGTCGCAAAATCAAATTCCCCATTAACTCCACTAATGTGTTGTGAATTAGAAGTTTGTTTGAAGAAATGTCGTATAAAAGTTTTTTTTCCACGTTATTAGCAAATTGCTACAAAAGTAACGAGTCAAACAGGAAAATTTGACTCTCAATTCTTGGATCGTTTCCTCAAAAAATCAAACGAAGCATTTAAACGAGTGGTATTATGCCTTGAAATAATATTTTTTTGCCAGTCGTGTATAAAATCTGCGAGAATAATTTCATTTCTATTGTCTAAATAGTTGTTCATGCTCCTGTGGTGCTATTTTTAGAAGGAAAATCTTTGAAATAAAGAAAATAATAGGTAAAAAATTGTTTGACAAAATTCGTAAAGAGACAAAGTTTTTATCAGAAGGGATTCTTAAAACTGAGATGATGAAGGTGCATATTTAATAACATTCAATTGACATTTCGTAGTATCATCAATTAGGATATCTGCAACAAAAGAACGTTGCAAAATCATACTTAAAATAACAAGCAGATATATATATATTGAAATAGTAAAGCATTATTTCTTATTCTAAAATAAAAGTAATATTATTAAATATTTTATGGTAAGGGAAACGTGGAGTTATTTAGCGGCTATGAAAGAGGTTCAAAAGCATCAAGTATTTTAAAAAATGGCAAACTTGATTAGTTATAAAATACTTATTCTCTCTTTATTTAATTCGTAGGCTAATACAATATCAATATGTTACTACGATACGCGGAAAATGTGAAAGGTTCAATAGAATGCGTCGAATTTCAATGAAAAGATCGCTTTCATGAGCATGAATCTATTTGTATGATATATTATCGTCGTTTGTGCTTATTTCTTAATTAGACAGTTGGTAACACGTTTACGCGATTCCCATTGCGAAATAAATACAGCTAATCATCGAGCTAGTTTACAATCAAACATTGTCGAATATGATTGTAAAATTTCTATATCTTTCAACGATGCTTGAACTACGAAAGAATAACAATTACAGTTTTTTTACTATGAATCATCTTGGTTGAAAATATTTGATGCAATGATTGATTAAGCAAACAAATGTACCTATCACCAGAGATAGTCAGCGATATTTCATTTAGTCGTTTATTAAATAAATACAAAATTTAATTTCCCTAATTTTACACAGGCGCAAAAAAAGTTTCAATTTGACTCATAAGAAGCACGAGTCGATTGCATCACTGTTTTTTTTTCGAATGATAAAGTTCTTTTTTTATTATTTTTCTATATATTCTCTACGAGTTAACTATTTGAATAAAGATAAGAACATTTATTTAAGGTACATACATACATTGATACGTAATGTTGCTGTTTGCTTGTGTAGTGATTCTATTCGAAATGGTTAAAATGGATGATCCATTACGACCACAGTATCATTTAATGCCTGCCAAAAATTGGATGAATGATCCTGATGGTCCTTTCTACTATAATGGTTATTATCATATGTTTTTTATACACAATCCAAATGCTCCTCAATGGGGTCATAACCATTGGGTAAAGACGTATTCACGAATATACTTGATTGCATCAAATTAGACGTCTTTCATTTTTCTTTTCTAAAGGGACATTGTTACAGTAACGACATGGTTCATTGGATTCGATTGCCAATAGCACTTTCCCCGGATAAGCCATATGATAGTGATGGACTATCAACAGGAAGTACGACAATAATCGATGGTATACCAACAATAATGTATTCAGGTCGAGTAAATGATTCAACCGATGTACAATGTCAAGCTAGACCATCAAATTTATCCGATCCAACATTAATCAATTGGACGAAATCAATTTATAATCCATTAATACTTAAACCAAATGGACGTGATCCATCAACTGCATTTCAAGATGATAAAAATAATTACTACTTAATATATGGTTACGGAACGCCTGATTTAGGTGGTCAAGCTGTTCTATTTACTTCGAAAGATTTCCTTAATTGGACATATCTGCATCCATTACATAGCAATAAGTATGATAATTTTTGGGAATGTCCAGATATATTTAATGTGTCAAATCGATTGATTCTTAAAGCATCCTTATTACAGCATGATTTTTGGACTATTGGAATTCTGGATTGGGAAAAATTAACATTTTCGCCATTGAATCATGACATTGGCGAATATATTCAATTGATTGATCATGGTAGATTCTATGCTTCAAAAACATTTTATGATCCAATCAATGATCAACAAATTATAATGGGATGGATACCAGAAGAAGATAATTTAGGAGTACAACGTGGTTGGCAGGGTTGTCATTCACTTCCTCGTTCAATCTTTTTATCTGAGGATAATCTTCAAATACGTTCTCGTCCAATTGATCAATTAAAAACATTACGCCATTTACAAAGTCATAAACATTTAGAAAATATTATTTTATCAAATGAAACAACATTTGACATCATTGATCAAATTCAGGGAAATCAAATTGAACTTCAAACTAATTGGCAATTTCCTATGAATGAAAGTTTCGATTTTGGTTTAAGCGTTCTATCAACAATTGACGGCTTGCAACGAACAGATATTGGAATTTTTTCAAAAAATAATATTAATCTAATGATTGGATGGAATTTACCTAAATGGGATTATTTAAATCTATCAAATCTAACTCAATGGTCTCAATGTGCATCAATCTGTAACAATGATTTCAAATGTAGTTCATGGACGTTTATTCAGTATGAACAAAATAATCAAACCTGTTTTCTTAAAACAGGTATTCCATTTCCAATATCGTCATCAAATTCTATATCCGGTATTAAACCAAAAGATACTACTAATCAACATCTTGTATGGATATACATAAATAGAACATTGTCACAAATCAATCCATATTCATCACATAGTTTATATCATGCACCATTATGGTTGCAATCAACAAATGAAAATAATCAATGGTTTATTCAATTAAATATATTTATTGATCATTCGATTATTGAAATATTTGAACCACAAGCTGGCCGATTTGCAATCACAGCACGTGTTTATCCTGAAGATTCAGATGCCAATCATTTTGCTCTTTATGTTCGAAAATTTACAGCAAATATCATTTTAAATGCAATTGATGCATGGAATCTAACAACGATTTGGACTTAAATACAAACATACATAATTACTATTGCGAATGCTTTGCAATTTTTTGATAGTAGTATATTAGTTAATCGACTTGCTATCGATATTTTGTTTGAAATCTATCGAGGAGTGATGACAAAACTAAACGAACTATGCTTCTTTACTGATAGTTAATCTTATCCGTTTACATAGGTAACATATCGCGAGAATATACGTAGCTGTGCTGTTTGCCAACAGTCTCACCCATATAACAGAGATTCAGCAATATTGATCTCGGAATTCGACAGGATTTCTCAATAAGAGTGACCAACTGTGCCCCATTCGAGCTTTTAATTCATTTTATAATATATTAATTATTTATTATTTATTATCTCTATATTGTTTTGTTACATTACTTTCGATAAATTGATTTGCGAACAATAGTACGCAATGCACTCGAGTAGTGATCAGAAAATAGAAAATTCTGATGATTCAGAATAATGAGCGAAGTCCGAATTAGGAACATGGAAAAGTGAAGGTTAAACCTTTAATATCCAAATGGCATTGCATTTTCAATGAAAAACTATTAAAAGATCCTATTTGTGAAAAATGACAATAAACTCGATTACATTGTAAAGAAACGAAATATCACATTTCTGTTTCATAAAAATATATACCCTAAGCACACCCTGTTTGGAATTTTGGAAATGTTAGCCCTGGATGAAGTACTCTTTCATTCTTTTATCACATTGTAAATCATATGTTTTTGTGTTTTTGTTTTATTACATTATCAATCATATGCTTTTTTCGTCTTTGTTTTGAATGAATAATCTTTATAACATGTATAATAAAACTCATCATGACCTTGGTCTATGTAAAATGCGATTTGAGAACACATGTATTTGAATAGAAGATCAAGTTTATATTTGAAAAATGTCGACAGTTAATTATTTTATTGATCCAAAAACAAGACAACAATATCCAGCTGGTGGTTGTATAATTAGTGATAGACCATCGGATGCATCGAGATATGGAGCCATACGTGTTCTTTCAAGTTATGAACTGCCTTCATCAGTTGATTTAAGACAATTGATGACACCAATTGAAAATCAACTTCAAACCAATTCTTGGTTAGATATTTATTTGCTTTGATGAAAAAATAATTTTTCTTTCCATTTTATGTCAGTGTCGGAAATGCATTGGCAGGTGCATATGAATTTTTAATCATGAAAAATAGTCGAAAATCTGTCGACTTCAGTCGATTATTTATTTATTATAATGGTCGTTTAATCGACGGACTACAATATTACAATATGCAAGATCAAGGAACTCAAATAAATAGTGCAGTTACAGGCTTGGCAATGTATGGCTGTTGTGGCGAAAATCTACTTCCATTTCAACCGGCATATATAAATCAAGCGCCATCTCAACAATGTTATGCTGAAGCGCAAAATTTTCGCATAGAATCAACAATCAGTATTGATACGAATTTAGATGAAATGAAAGCTTGTTTAGCTGAAGGATATCCATTCGTATTTGGTCTTCAATTATTTCAATCGTTCATGGATGCTGGATCGAATTATGGACGTGTTCAAATGCCTCAATATTACGAACAACAAGCTGCTCAACATGGTGGACATGAGAAAAGACGTTTCTTCTTTTATTTTGTATTTTCATTAACTCATTTGTTACTCCAATCAATTCTTCTGAAATTAGTTTAACTTTTTCATCACCAGTTCCAACTAATGCATTTGCAGCTTGTGCATCAATCATATTGCTTCTTTTCAAAGCATTGTCTAGTCGTTGTCGACCTTCGCCGATTAATAATTGCGCTTTCTTTTGTTCATTTTGTAAATTCTTTTGTTTCGATAACAATTGTTGTTCTTGACCGATCAATTTTTTCATTTCTTCATTTAAATTTTTATTTGTTTCATCGACTTTTTTTGCACGATCAGCAACATTTCTTAGCAATAATTGTTCTTGATGATAAACTGATTTCGCCTTTTGTACTGCACGTATCATTTCAATTTTAATGGGCACCGTGTGTGCTGAACCTGTACCAAAAAAGCGAATACCATCCAATGTTGAACGAAGAGCGTTAATGGAAGACAATGATAGTAATGCTTGATCTTTGGCTACAAGATACTCGTTGATATTGAAACCTCGTTCAGCATCCGAATTTCCATGAGACATGATGAGTACATTTTTAACAAGTTTAGATAATACAGGATACTTTGGTAATCCAGAATTCGCTGTTACTGATAGAACATTATTCCAGTAAAAATCAATTCGATGATATTCAACTTGATTGTTGCCATCTGAATCTTGAAATCTATTCTTTATATACCATAATTCATTGATATTTTCGGTTGCGTACATCATAGATTCTTGACGAATACGATCTATTTCATTATCATTCAGCAGTTTTGGCATTGCCCTTGCAATTCGAACCATTTCATCAGGTAAATCCTATTTCGATCTTGATGCAGGATCAAGAACACGTAAATCTTTTAAAAATAAATTTTTCAATGGAAGATACTTTTTCAAATTATCAGCAATGACATGATAAATTATTTTTACGTCATTGAAAAAATTTGATCGATCTGATGTTGAAACCTCTGCTAATAGGCGACGTGTTTCTTCACCTGAACAAAAAAGAGATTGTCTTAGATTTTCAAAAAAAAATTCTTTCTATGCAATAATCTTTGAAGAATCTAGTATACCGATTTGTAACATTTTCGTTGGCAGTTGTTTTTCAACTGATTTAAAATCGATATCTAACAAAGCACCGCCAGACATCGATCCGACATAATCTCTTGAAAGAAAAGATAATAGAACAGTACGATATAAATCACTTAATTCATCATAAAGCAAATGAATGAGTGGTCCTTCCTTCTGACACCATGTTAAGAATCGATCAAATATTGATCGACATAGAAACAAAATAAAATGTAATCGAACTTTCGATACATTCGACATTAATACTTCTTTTATTTCATTATATCGAATATTTTTTTAAATAATGTTCGGCTGTTTTGATGGTAAATAAATCAAAAAATATTCACGTAATACATCGAATTGTTCTGAAGAAAAATGAATGTGGAAAAAAACGTTTAGACATTGTTAAACTACCTACTAAGTATGCGTTCAATTACTTTCCCAAGTAATATCCATCTTGTAGATGAAAAATATAGCATAGATTTTTCTACTGAATCATTAATTTCATTCATTATATTTTCAAAATCTTCTTGACGTTGAGGGTGATCTTTGAAACCAACACCATATATCCATGCAAAAATTCTCAACTTGCCAGTTGGCTTCGTTTGTACCTATAAAGTAGATCATAGATTTGCCCATATGTTCTTTCTTCGATTAGAATTTGTACCTGTTTTAAATGCATTATGAACAATATGCAAATTACAAGTGCCAATATTTAATAGTTCAACGCCGACTCTTTTCATAGTATCATTGATCATCTCTTCAGTTGTCTTACTAACATTTGGATTATCTCGACTCAACATTAATATTTTTCGAATGTCGATACCATCGGTTTGAAAGACTTCTAAAATACTTGCAACAACGACGGCTACTTGAGTGTGTGCTAATGAGATAGTACGGTAATATCGAGTAACGACAAGTCCTTTTTCTGAAGACCAATATTGAAAAAACAAATTCAGCTGCTTCTTATTGTGATTGTTGATTTGTTCATCAAAACAGAGAACGAATCGTTGGCAATATTTAATATCTTGAATAAGTTGTTCACGAAAGTACAAACCAAGACCATGCGAAATAACGTAAGACATTTTCGAGTGTTGTATAGAAAATTTTCTGGCTATTTTTGAATCTGAAAACATTTCGCGAAATAGTTTGCCCGCATCATCAGAATTTTGATTATAAGTAAATCCATGTTCAACTGTTTTAAGTGCCCATCAAATTTCTGCTTTCGATACTTGATCATCAAATGAAACATATTTACTTGAATTCAGCAGTTGAATAATATTTGTGGATGATATTGAGGACATTGTTGACGTTGAAACAGTAAAAAGCGAATTAGTTCGGAAAGCATTTGAATTCTTCTTATGTTTTGCATCAAGCATATGCTGTTCAACAGCTTTCCAGCCTCTTTTGGCACAATCCAAATCACCCGTACGACATATTGTACAAACAAATGTTGTTTCCGATGAACCTTGTTTTAGCCATGTTTTTACTAAATTACCATTATAATCCCATTTATCTAACCAGGACTTGTTAAATTTCGTTTTAGTATCAGGCATAGGTCCTGTTGCAATCGGAGAAAAGAAAAACAAATGAAATATTACAAGATTTATTATACGATCGCATTTGTTTTTATTTCGTGCGTGCTTTTGCATGAAGTAATTACAAACGAGAAAACATTTTCTTCATTGTCGTTTAACGGTAAGTAAGCCTATTTAATTTCTATTGAATAATCTCATACAAAAGCAAATCACCGCGACGCTTGCTTAGATTTAATTTGAGAATAATGGTTCATTTATTGTATGCGTTCAAGTATTTGAAGAACAAACGAGTAGTTCGATGGCCTCGTCGAAATGGTTTATGTGGAGAAATAATCATAAAAGACGTTACGTGTTTTGATTTAATCATGCATAAAAATCAATATTTATATATTTCGGATAATGAAAAACACGAAGTAAGACGATGGAAAATAGGTGAAAATGAAGGTGTTCTTGTTGCTGGTGGTCATGGATGTGGAAATCGTTTGAATCAATTGAATAGACCACATTTCATCTGCGTTGGTCAAGAGGATACAGTCTATGTATCTGATTTTTGGAATCATCGTGTAATGAAATGGACGAAAGGTGCAAAAGAAGGGATTATTGTTGCTGGTGAACAAGGTCAAGGAGCCAGTTTAAATCAATTGTCATATCCTGAAGGAATATTTGTTGATAAATTAGGTACACTCTATGTGGCGGATTCAGGTAATAACCGAATAGTTCGTTGGATAAAAGGTACGAAAGAAGGTAGTATCATTGCCGGTGGAAATAGCGAAAGAACTGAACCAAATCAGTTGAATCGTCCTTTTGGATTATCATTTGATGATGAAAATAATCTCTATATTGTCGATTATGAAAACCATCGAATACAAAAATTCGTTGTTGATAATTAAAATCAAAACTTTGATTTATCAGCTTTGTTTTCGAAATAATAAAGAACAAAAGGAGAGAAAATAAAGATAATAAATCCATTCATTCAAGTACTTGTACGTAGATTTCAAAATCACATATCTCTTTGATTTATGAATATATATTAATGTATGATTATTTGGCTCAATGATGATAAAGAATATTCTTACGATGAAGGAAATAAGAATGATTTGCAGTCCAATTATCAACTGTATCTCGATGGACAACATGCATTAGAAACATCCAGTGCAGTTCGTATTGCTGATTTCATTGGTTTGAAACAATGCGTGACACTTGTGGAAATTTGAGCTATTATTCAACAGCAAGTATCAATTAAACAAGTCAAAGTTGAAATCTTAATTATTGTACTGGCTGCTACTCAAAAATAATGAAATCCTTCTTCGTTATCTGCCGAATTTAGATATTTGTACTACAATTCTTTTCTTTTTCAAGAACAGTGAAAAATGATGTTATGTAAATATATAATCAATCAAAATTTAGACATGTTAAAATCACATGTCTATCGGTATCTAACGAAGACGAGAGTTGTTGACCATCCGATGGTAAAAATTCTAATTCATCGATGTTCTTCCAATTTAAATTGAATACGTTTAATTCTCGCCAACGAAGTGTAAACGTTGCCGTACGAATTACTCTATTCATATGTCGACCGGTTACCTTTAAAGTAACATTATCTTGAAAGGCACATGTGGCTTCGAATGATAAAATTGAAAATATACCCGAAGGATCGCGCATAGTCATTGGTCGGCAACCAAAATTAAAGGCAACACATTTTCGATGGTTTTCAAAAGCTGTAGCAAAACCAGTGTTTGGATATTCGGTTGTACCGTGTTTTCGAGGCATAAATGCAGCATTGTACCATTTGAAACCGGCATAATAAGAAGGGAAAGAATGATATGTATTTAGATTAACATTGTTCTCAATTAAATCATCGAACGTAAGCGTTTTTTTAATCAAAAGATCGTTTGAAACTACAACCGACAATCACATAAAATTCTTTCTTATCAAAATTATCAACATACCATTCTTAGATTTGATCATTGTAATTAATTCATTAATTTGTTGCTGTTGAGCAATGAAAAGTTGTTCGAGTTGATTATTTTTTGCTTGAAGACTTTCGAGTGCAGGACGAATCTGTTGATATGGACATATTTTTAAATGATCATCCAATTGATATCGTGGTCCTTTCCAAAGACAAAAAATATCAGATGCAGAACAGGAAATGTTTGTTTTTTCACATGACTTTAAAATATGATCGGAAAATGAACCTCGTGGAATTCCATCACGTTTGCACTCCAAACATCTCACTAAATACCGATCAATTCGATTAGAAATGATACGACTAGCTGGTTTCAAATCTTTGTCGATTGCTAATCGATTACGACATGTTGGACAAGAACTATTCTCACCAATGTTCTTTTCTAACCATTGATTAATACATAGCAGACAGAAAGTATGATCACATGGTGTACATGTTGGTTTTTCGAATGGTTCATTACAAATTGAACATTTAAATTCGTCATCAATAGACGTTTCATCCATATATTCATATACTTGACGATCACCCATTTTAACGTGTTATTCTACTCGCACAGATATTATATTTGCTTTGTTTAGTGTTTTTTTTCTCATTTCTTCGTTATCTAAAGTCCATTATATTACTAATTTTATCTGGGCTGTCTTCTCTTCGAAATATTAAATAGTTTTTTTTGTTTTGTTTCAAAGCTCTTTTATTGATGTTAACATACATAAAAAGGTTTCATTCATTAACAGAAAACACAAAATAGAAGACACATGATTAAAAGTCTTTTTTGACTTTCTTCATTCTTCTAAATATATTCGAGAATGTATCAAGATATTGTATGCCTAACAAAATCGTTTGTTATTTCTTTCTTTTATAGATTTTTATTATCTGTCACATTATAAGTATGTACGAGCATAATTACAAAAAAAAGACAATGTTCTACATAACACAGTAAATCTATATCTTCAATAGTATCTAAAATACTGGCTGCTGATACTTGACAATTGGGTTTTGGTATCATTTATTGTCTTAAATTTTGTTTGATCTGACTTCGTGCTTCGATCTATCCTCATGGCATCTTATGTTCGACAATACTATGTCTTTTAGTAGAATATTAAATGTTTCCGTATGAACATCACATTTGATGATGAAAATAATCTTTATATTGTCGATAGTGGATTAACCATTGAATACAAAAATTCGTTGTTGATAATTAAAATCAAAAACTTTGTCTGATCGTTTTTTTCCAAATAATAAAGAACAAAAGAAGAGAAACCAAAGATAATAGATTCATTCATTGAGTAGCTGTTTAATTCAACTTATAATACAAGTAGCGCTCATCTGAAGGATTCGCAGACCCTTTTCTGAAAGAAATCTAGTTTACTGAGCATTCAAAACACTTTCATCCTCCCTCCTAGAAAAAGAAAATATTACTAACGATCAATAAATGAACGTATGTATTCATTATATTTTTCTACTTCTCGTTTTTACTACAAAATAAACATGAAAGAAGATATTCAAAAAGAATCTACTTTTGAATACATCAATTAAAATATATGAAAAGATAGAATATTTTCGGAAACGTGACATTTTCAATATCGTTCCCGTAGGATTCTAATTTCGATTGCTCGAAAAATGATTAATGATTTCGAAGATCCACTTTTCTCTCATAGCACATAATCTAAATTAAGAACAGACATGTGATTTATATCCAATAACACATTTTCCTAATTAATCGTCAATAAAGATTTTATCTTGTTATTACAGGAAGAGAACGATAATGTTTCGTATAAAAATAAAATTTGACCTCATCGACAGAAAACTCTTATATTGAACGCAGATCTTCCATCGATAGAAAATGTAAATGTATAATATATCCATCGTAAATTATGTTATAAATGATAATTAAACAACGAGAGATAGACGAAATCGTTGACGGTGAAAGACTCTGGAAGAACCAGCTGTATTTGTCCGAAATATCAAAAGGCAGTATTCATAATTTTATGATAGGAACGGTAGGAATTTAGCTGTCAAGCTAACAACTTTACATACAAATCTTTAGGTTCTACTTGAATCTATAAAGGTCTACTTTACTATTCACTTTTCTGAAAACTTTCACATACTAATAGTCATTTTCACGGCTATCGAATCCTTCGTTTGAAAGTCTGATATCAAAAGATCTCATTTTGCTTTATCATTGACACATCACAGTCATTCAAATATGTATAGAAAATTTCGATGGTTTTTCATCTTGTTATATTTATTTTAAACAAATAGTACAAAAAAGTTTATAACAAATATTTCGAAAAGGTAAATTTCATGCCATAAATTAAATCAAAACTACAAATGATCATTTCCAGAACTGTTTGAGATTCGTTTGTGTCATTCTACTGCTGTCGCTGATTTTCTTGGTAATCTCTTCTCTAGCAGCATTTGCTTCACGTTGAATTCGATTATTGTTTTCATCACTAATATCTGTAGAAAAACATTGATTAAGAGAAGAAGGATCAAAACAAAATCCGCTTAAAGCACGTGGGTAAATTGGTGATTCATCAAACCATGTATAACCAATATCATGGAAAGCCACCTTGAGATCGATGCTTGATAATGTGCGTAACCACGCAGACTTTGTTAAACGTGTACATAAGATACGTGATTGTGCCGACGATAACTTCACTTTATTTCGAGGACCGTTAATATCGAGCCATTCTTCAACAACATCATAATAGTGTTGTTTAAAAACACTAAATACACTAACATCGAGAGCTTGTAAATACATTGTTGTACCGCCGGGAACAATGGTCACTACTACACTTTATTCTCTCAATCGACGAATACTATCTTCGTTTAAATGAGTCGTTGCGGAATCCATAATTAACAACTTTGGATTACCATCTTTGACCTTGAATGGAAGAAAAAATTATTAAAAAATAAACCGCATTGATCTACCTGCTGGTACCAACAGTGAATATATTGGTCCATTGATGGTTTGTTTATCACCGCCTTTGAAGTGAATATCACGTTTATTCCTTTTGCATATTGTTGTCGTTCTAATGGACTTATTCGACCTTGTCCTTTAAATAATAATGTTGGACTAAGACGATCATTATCTTCAGCAGAAACTGTGAGAATAACAGTAGCAAATCTCTACAAGAAAATCAAATTCGAACCATCATATAACACAAATGCTATATTACTTTGCTTGGGAGATTTCCTGATATGTCATTGGATGTGTTAACATAATTAATGGATCTTTTCGTTTGATCGCCAAACAATGCCAAAGGACTCTCGTTGAAATTAAAAACATCTTTCGGTGTGAAACATCCCATTGGCCCCCTTGACGGAGTCCATGTACTTGAACGACGAATGAATGTATAGAAAGAATGAGCGAGGCGATGTGCCTCTTCAATTGGAATTTTCTGCTGTCTCTTCATAAAACGCCGGCACCATTTCGATGAAGGACGATTATGAAGTAGTTCTTCTGAGATTCTTTCACCTTGACGTTGCAACCGTCGAAATGTCACTTTTTCACGACGGAATTTCTCTGGTAGTGTCGAAGAATTCGATGATTCAGCTGGAGGCGATCGACGTTCTTGAAACCAGGCCAGAAGACGAGAATCAAGATCTTCGTATTTCAACTTTTTCCCATCACCCTTGATTCTTTTCTTTTCCATTCCTAAAATGTGAATTTTTTAATAATAATCCATTGAAGTTTATTTAAAACCAATTCATGTTGAACCAACAAACCTAATTTTTCTTTGGAAATGATTTTTAATTGATCTTCGACTGACAACCATTGTCTTAATTGATTAGGTGTACATCCGTAAATCTTGCAAGTTTGATATTTGTTGTTGTTATCGTTGAAAGTCGAAATTGCTTTCTCTTTACTTTAATTAGTGAATTACGGCCTGATCGAGTAGTAGTACCAGCAACAGCTGTTGGATAGATAATATCGGTTGAATTGTCTGAGTGCGAATATGAAGCTAATGTGATCGATGAAAGTTCGTTTTCTTTCTCATTGTCCTCCTCCTCCTCGTCTCCATCGTCGGCATCCGAATCAACACGTAAATAAGTGCTAAATTGAATCAATTAATATTCATCAGCATCATATGTCGATACTACTTCAACACTCGAATCATCCGAACTATTTGAATCATTGTCACTATCATTTTCATCTCCAATTCTTGGTAAGGGAGCGAGACGCTCGCCAGCTTCACATTCATAGTACGACATGATGAAAATAACATTATGATCGAACGAGTAAGATCACAATATAATGAATGAACAAACAAGCCGAGACGCGTCAATTGGCTGTTATACATAGATATGTATAGTACTCTGAGAACGACATAAATTCGATCCGATGGCGCTTATACATGTCTTATATACCATATAAATGTTCTTTTGATAAATGACTACAATGAGCATTTCTTCTCATCTTTAGATATTTCGATTCATCTGAATCAAACACCGACAAGAAAAAACACCTGTAGACAACAGAAAACTTGATTTTTCATCATAGAAAAAAAATCTAAGAAGTTGATTTTTGAATCCTAATGGTGATCCAGGTCTTCTAATACGACTAATACATCATGAATTTTAGTAGGGTCTTCTAATATATGGAGGTCTTCTATTTCGGGAGGGTCTTTTATTTTGGGAGGGGGTTTATCAGCTGCAGGCTCGAAAGATCAGTCGTGAAGCTAATATGACATGTTTAAATCAAGATTTTGTGAAATACGAACAGAAAGGGAGTGTAAAAGTATAATGGTAGAAAATTTCGATCCCCTTCTCACAGACGTCACTCCCATAAAAGATATGGGTAATATCAGAAACCGAACTGCTATTACAGGCGTTACTGGCATTCCAGAATTACCAACATTACAGACATAATCTGATAACTAATGTATCTATTTCAGTGATTTAAACCTATATTATAACTTAATTTTCATTAACAGTCAACATTCGATTAACATACTAACAAAATAAATTAGTTCTACACATCAATTTGAAACTCCATTTTAATTACTATTTTCCAAACTTTCCAATCAGTTCCTGTTTCACACTTTTAATGCAGAAGCGATTGCGCTGATCAGCTATTTAAATTTGAACGCGAAATACGAGTGTGAATTCAAATACATCGGAATAATAACCATAATAGTGATATTAAAAGTATTCATTTTCTTTATCGATATTTCGCTCTATTCTCACGAGTGTTTCGTGCTCAAACACTGAAATCTCAATATTCTCTCAGTTTTAAGAACTTTCTTCGCGTTCATCATACACTTTCTCCAATATAAATCTAATAAGTCGGATAACAAATCAAAACCTTAAATAATACATCATGTGCAAACATTTTCATATCCCACTTCCTGTACACTACACATCGTCCATCTATGATACGTTCACTATCTCTAAAGTACAATTTCAATTAAATTTCACAGAAATATACTTTTCTTCAAAACTCAATGAATAAAACAAATAGACAAAATGACAACTACAAGCCGTTTTCATTTTATACAATCAAAGTGAATGTAACTGTCAAAAAATTTCGAATTAATCAAACAATCTGTACCCAAAATATTAATATTCTCATTTCTTACGATGAAATGTAACAAACGCACACAAGAGCATAATTATGAACATCCCTCAAGTTCCACTTATTCGTAATCAATCTTAAACCAGAAAATTGAAATCTACACTTGAATCACCACAACACTGTGACATGACTGTTTTTCTTCTTCAGGCGCTCGAAATACTGTACATCTTGAGCTCCGATTTCATTGCAGCGCAGGTCGAGTGTAGTGAGTGTCTGTATGAAAGAGACAAGAATGAGATGAAGGTAAAAACATGAAGGAGTGATGATCTCACTGTATTATGTCGCAATGCTTCACCCAAATATTCTACACCTGGAGGTCCGATTTCATTCTGGTCAATATTGAGTGTAGTGAGCGTCTGTATGAAAGAGACAGGAATGAGATGATGATAAAAACAGGAAGGAGTGAGGATCTCACTGTATTGTGTCGCAATGCTTCACCCAAATATTGTGTACCTTGATCTCCGATTTTATTGTCGTTAAGGTTGAGTGTAGTGAGGGTCTGTATGAAAGTGACAGGAATGAGATGATGGTAAAAACATGAACGAGTGATGATCTCACTGTATTATGCCGCAATGCTTCACCCAAATATTGTGTACCTTGATCTCCGATTTGATTGTAGCGCAGGTTGAATGTAGTGAGGGTCTGTATGAAAGAGACAGGAATGAGATGATGATAAAAACAGGAAGGAGTGATGATCTCACTGTATTATGTCGCAATGCTTCACCCAAATATTGCGCACCTTGATCTCCGATTCGATTGCCGTCAAGATTGAGTGTAGTGAGTGTCTGTATAAAATAGACAGGAATGACACGATGGTAAAAACATGAAGGAGTGATAATCTCACTGTATTATGTCGCAATGCTTCACCCAAATATTCTACACCTGGAGGTCCGATTTGATTGTACGACAGGTCGAGCGTAGTGAGTATCTGTATGAAAGAGACAGGAATAAGATGAAGGTAAAAACATGAAGGAGTGATGATCTCACTGTATTATGTCGCAATGCTTCACCCAAATACTGTGCACCTTGAGCTCCGATTTGATTGTCGTTAAGGTCGAGTTTAGTGAGGGTCTGTATGAAAGAGACAGGAATGAGATGATGGTAAAAACATGAAGGAGTGATTATCTCACTGTATTGTGTCTCAATGCTTCAACCAAATATTCTACACCTTGATCTCCAATTTGATTGTCGTTAAGGTCGAGCGTAGTGAGTGTCTGTATGAAAGAGACAGGAATGAGATGATGGTAAAAACATGAAGGAGTGATAATCTGACTGTATTATGTCGCAATGCTTCACCCAAATATTGCGCACCTTGATCTCCGATTCGATTGCCGTCAAGATTGAGTGTAGTGAGTGTCTGTATGAAAGAGACAGGAATGAGATGATGGTAAAAACATGAAGGAGTGATGATCGCACTGTATTATGTCGCAATGCTTCAGCCAAATATTGTGTACCTTGATCTCCGATTTTATTGTAGCGCAGGTTGAGTGTAGTGAGTGTCTGTATGAAAGAGACAGGAATGAGATGATGGTAAAAACATGAAGGAGTGATGATCTCACTGTATTATGTCGCAATGCTTCACCCAAATATTGTGTACCTTGATCTCCGATTTTATTGTCGTTAAGGTTGAGTGTAGTGAGGGTCTGTATGAAAGAGACAGGAATGAGATGATGGTAAAAACATGAAGGAGTGAGGATCTCACTGTATTATGTCGCAATGCTTCACCCAAATATTGTGCACCTTGATCTCCAATTTGGTTGTCGTTAAGGTCGAGTTTAGTGAGTGTCTGTATGAAAAAGACAGGAATGAGCGAATGACGAAGAAGATGATGAAATGTTGCCTACTCGGAGAAAGGATGGGTCTTTGCGTATACATCTGTGTTATTAGTTAGACAAGAAAGTAACGCTTCTGATTTGACCGGTAGGTGTACTGAGTGAATGTGTAAGCTATATGAATGAGTCTCTGGTAAGTATAGATGTGCATGATGAGTCCCGAGTAGAGAGTATGTCTCAGAAGATGTATCCTTTTTTGAGAACTGTGAGGCAATTTGCTGATGTCAGATGAATGGATTTTGATTGTTGAGTTATAGGACTGTTACTGAAACGTTGAGTTGTATTGTATATTTAATTGCTCAAGATTGATGTATCATTCTAATGCTCGAATGGCTTAAATAGAATGATTATTTGATATCTAGTGTATTGCTCGGTCTGGATACTAATGTGCTTTGAGATATTTTTTGCACGAAATAACCGATTGGGTCGTTTATTTGAGAGAAACAGATGTATCATCACAAATATAACATCAATTGTTTGTTTTTGATGCCAATTGAGATGATTTGTTTTTCCAGTCGGTTTCTTTCGTATATGTTAGCTGCATTTGTAGTAAATATTTAGCATATCACGAAACGTTTGGAAAAGGGAAGAAAAATAATTTAGACTGAAAAGACGTGGTCACATTCAAGAGCTTTTGTTTATCAGGGGAGGGGGGAAGTAAGGTGTTTAGTATGGAAAGAAAACAGTATTGGATTTATTTCTTTTGGTTTTCAGAATAATTGACAATTGCAGTCGGTTGGTGAAGCTTTATACTTCGAAAAGGTCAGTCATTATTTTGAAGTTACGATAACTGATCATCTGCTTTGGAATCATATACATCGTGTAAACTGTTAGTTACTGTTTTATGACGCTATTATTGTGTTACTTTACTTTATTAGAGAAACTAAGAATAAGCAATGATTTACTTGGTATCCTTGGGAAGAATAAATGATTCGGTTGAGACGTTGGCACACATTAATAAAGGATAGATATAAACTTTTGTCATCGAAATAATCCAATATTCGGTAGAGTATTTCGATTGGTAAGTTTTGAAGTGTGAGAGACATTTTCATTGAATATAAATAATGAGATGCCTATAATAAGTGAAAATACTCTGAGAATGTGTATGAAATGTAAAATTTTGCTTTTTTTTTTGCCAATAAATATGAAATATGTTTGCATAGGAAAATTTTCGTTGTTGTAGTTACAATAAATACTGCTTGACGAATGATGAAATAGTAGGAAGAAAAAGAAAGTCAATATCGGTTATATAGTAAAGATGGCGGTAAGTATCTTGAGGGTGTTGAGACAGGCTTCCATGACCAGTTTCGACTTCTGCTACTGGACTCGCGAGTTTACATCATTGAAGACTTTTGAATGCAGATGATTGGATCTGGTATATTTTGACTATATTTTTATCTGAAATATAGAATAATTGTTGATTTTGTTTTTGTTTGAACAAACAGTAGGAGGATGTCATATTCGTATGTAATTTGTAGATGTTTCCAATTATATTTCGTTTATGTTGGGTTTCTTGTGTTGTTTCTATAGAAGATAAGAAGATTTACTTAATCAAAACTGGATGATAGATACATACAGGTGTCTGGCGGTCGTGGTTCATTAATAAGTTCACGTGTGTTTGCGCGATGGTTTCGATTTTCAACTATGAATTTGATATCGTTGCATATATGTTCGATGAATGTTTGATCATAGATATGATACATGTCTCGTTTGAAGGATGAAAAACGTTTTGAGGGTGTGTAATAAATAATGAGCTTATTTAATGTAGTACCTTCGTCTGTTGGTTTCGATGCAGTTGAATGATTTTGTTTTTCTTATAGTTCGATATGTGTTGAATCCTTTTCTTTATTTACGTGTGTTCTAGTTTCTATGGGATTCGCTTTTTATGATGTTAATCTTGCGGTAATGTTTTGACGTAATAGTTGATATTATTTTTGATGATTTAGAAATGGTATAACTAACCATTGAGAAATATATGTTTGTAAAAATTTTCGAAATTGCTTTTCAGTAAATACTGGGGGATAACTAGAATGTGAACGTATATTGAAATAATGAATTTACATACATGTCATACTTGAAATTTGAATTCAAATTTCAAATTACTATTCTCAAATTTGAGGGTGAAGGCGGACATGTGTACACGGTAGTAGTAATTTATATTTTGAAATTTGAAATTTGAATTCAAGTTTCAAATAAGACACTACTGATGATTTGAATGTTCTTCTCTTTAAATATTGATCAAGTACCTCGATGAGCGAACTATCACCGGTCAGTGGCGCAATCAAGGGGGAGGCAAATGGGCAATTGCCCATTTCATTTAGAAGTTTGCCCATTGAAATTTTTATAAGTAACTTTTTGCCCACTGAAACTTCTTTTTCTCTGAACCAGTGTATATAT
>Ga0209960_1002263_pt1 | contig 19849 bp, 19 predicted proteins | sample ThiBiot_500_plan_2_FD_183947 | JGI IMG/M metagenome (GOLD analysis project Ga0209960, IMG submission 183947) | Wastewater bioreactor microbial communities from Cape Town, South Africa - Thiocy_expt_500_plan (SPAdes) | ecosystem: Engineered > Bioreactor > Thiocyanate-remediating >...
TATTTACTTTTAACATATTCACATATGATTTCTCTTCATTCTTGTTCATTTTATTTGAAAAAATCAATTGAACTGGCTTTTTATTCTTATTTATTTAGGAGTGACAGGTTCCCGTGAAACACCACATGGAAAAAAATGGAAGAACAACTCAAAAAATTTTAAAAATCAACTCTTGTTGCATTGATTTCTTTTATTATTTTTTCTTTTTCTTTTTCTTTTCTTCTTTTTCTTTTATTTTTTTTATTTTTATTTTTCAGTTTGAAGTGACCTAAAGTCTTTGAAACTTTTTTTTTTTTTTTTTTTGAAAAAAAAGGAAAAAAATTCGCTGAGCATTATGATGGAACTCGTTAGTTGGTGGAGTTCTCAAGAAGAACAACTTTGGAAAGCTTGTAAAGATGGAAAAGTTGAAAAAGTTCAAAAATTACTTCAAAACTCACAAATTAACATAAATTGGCAAAATCAGGATGATTTTTTAAGAACACCATTTTATATTGCTTGTCAAAATGGACATATTGAAATAGTAAAATTATTATTAAATGATAATAGAATTGATGTCAATCAAGTATCAGATGGTGGTTTTACACCTTTTTTTATTGCTTGTTTAAAAGGATATATTGAAATTGTGAAAATGTTATTAAATGATCAAAGAGTTGATATCATTAAAACAAATGAAATTGATAAAACGCCTCTTTATATTGCATGTCAGAATGGACATACTGAAATTGTAAAATTATTATTCAATGATAATAGAGTAGATATTAATAAAGCAGATATTAATGGAGAAACACCTTTTTTTATTGCTTGTTTTTATGGACATATTGAAATTGTAAAATTATTCTTGAATGATATTAGAGTTGATATCAATCAAGTAAGTAAATTTGATCGGACACCTTTTTATATTGCTTGTCAACAAGGACACATTGAAATTGTAAAATTATTATTAAATGATAAAAGAGTTGATATTAATAAAGCAGATAGTAATGGACAAACACCTTTTTGGATTGCTTGTTATTATGGATATATTAAAATTGTGAAATTATTATTAAATGATAAAAGTGTTAATATTAATGAAACAAATAATTATGAAGAAACCCCTTTGAGTAAGGCTTGTTTTTTTGGACATATTGAAACAGTTGAATATATTTTAGCAAGTGGAAGAGAAGTAAATATATATACAAAAGATCATAAAGGGAAGACTGTAATTGATATTATGAAAAAGAAAGAGAAAGAGCTCGAAAGAGAATGGGAAAGAGCAAAAGAGATTGCTCAATTATTAGAATCATTTGAAAGAAATCCAAATGAAACAAGAAGAAAGTTGAGAATAAAACTTGAATTTGCTGGTAAATCTTTTATTTGATTTTTATTTTCTGAATATTTTGATTTTGATTTTGATTTTGATTTTTATTCAGCTTATTTTTCTTTTTTTTAAAAAAACAATAAAATCTACTAGATGTGTGTGCTTCTTCAATCTTTGCGATGATAGTTCTCCTTTCAGATGATTATTTCAAATTCAATAATTGAGACAATTCAGTGCAAAATCAAAAAAGAAAAAAGAAAAATGAAGATTGAGTCGTTTGGATTGATTCTTTGGAGCTTCTTATTAACACTCTGTCCTAAAGAGTCTTCGTTTCAAAATATTTGAAAGTTTGGCTTTATATTCATTTGTAGTTGTTGCACTCAAACTCAATGAAATATTAATTAATTATTGGACTTTTGATTTTGTTTGCACTGTGGGAAAGTTGCTCAACCCATGGGAAAAACCACAAATAATCAAAATCAAAAATCAAAAACTTTTTTTCATTTTTCTTCATTCTGACCTCAGCATTTGGACAATTAGAAATATATATAAATAAAATAAATAAAAAATAAAAGATTGTCAAACAATTCAAATGTAAAGTGTTAATCAATCAAAAAAGTTAGTCAACAGCTTTGGGTTGTTGCTTTTACAGTTTTAAAGTTTTGTTGGGTTTGATGATGCAAAACGAAATCAAAAGCTCCTCCTCTAAATCCCGTTTTTTCCCGAATATAAAATTTCCTAAATAAGAAACACCAGATGGCTTTCGGTTCCCTTTCCCTTCCTATAGAACCTCTTATAACCTCTTATTACAACTTCCAATTTCTTTAATTCAATCCCAATTTTTTGTATTTTATATATTGTTATTCTCTTTTGATTGTATTTTGCAGAAAATTCTGCATTTTTTGGTGTGTTTTTGTTGGAGTTTTTTGGTTACAAAATTGTTAGAAAAATGAAAATTTGCATGAAAATGAAACAAAGAATCCTTTATTATTTTTGTTTTTCAAATTATTGAGTTATAATTTAAGAGTTTGAGTTGTAGTTCTTTAATTTTTGAATTTTTGAGTTTTGTTTTCTTGTTATTTTGAAATTTGGAGGTTTTAATTCCAGTTTTTTTATATATATAATTTATTAATATATATAAAATTAATGTAGACCTCGGATTTGTCTTTGGGACCTTGATAATAGGACTTGTGGTTTACCTCTTCTTTGCTAATCGTTCGTTTTCTTTTCTTTTCTTTTTTTATTGTTGTCTCTTTCATTTCAATTTCGAATTCAAATTTTTCTTTTTCTTTTTCTTTCTTTAGCATTCGGAGACAATAGCGCTTCAGCTCATGGAAGACCAATAAAGAAGAAAGTTGAAAAGAAAGTCGAAAAGAAAGAAGAGAAAAAAGAAGAAAAGAAAGAAGAAACACCTCAACCTCAAGTAACAGTTAAAGAAGAAAAAGTTGAAACCAAAAAAGAAGAAACACCAGTTGAAATTACTCAACCAAAGACATGTTGTAAATCAAAAGAACCAAAATCAGAGGAATCAAGTAACTCTGGATGTTGCTCAAATAATAACAATAATAATGAAGTCAAATCTTGTTGTAAATCAAAAGAAGAACAATCCCCAGTTGTAATTGCTCAAACAAAAACTTGTTGTCAATCAAAAGAAGCAAAATTAGACGAACCAAATGATTCAGGATGTTGTCAAACAAGGGAATTAAATAATAATAATACCGAAGTAAAATCTTGTTGTAAATCAAAAGAAATAGAATTAGATGAATCAAATGGCTCTGGATGTTGCTCAAATAATAATAATATGGAAACTGATTCTTGTTGTCAAACAAGTGAATTAGATGGTTGTGGATGTTGTTCAGATAAAAAGACCGAATCATTAACCGAATCATCAACCCTTCCAGTCAATTTGAAAATTTTTTATGGAACTCAAACTGGAATCTCTAAAACTCTTGCAAATGATCTCGCAGATTCTGCTCATAAAGAAGGTTTAACTACTGCAGTTTATGATTTAAAAGATTATGAAGTTGAAAGCTTTGCTTCTGAAACTGGTCGTTGTATTTTTATTTTGTCAACTTATGAAGGTGGAACTCCACCTGATAATGCAAAATGGTTTTATGATTGGCTTCAATTTTCAGCAACTGATTTTAGGTTTGTTTTTTTTTCTCCTATGTCATCTCTTCTTTTTTCTTCTTCCCATTAATAATAATAATAATTTTTTCTTTTTTTTTTTTTTTTTTTTTTTTTTGTTTCAGAGTTCACAAAACTTATCTCGCTGGGCTTAAATTTTCTATTTTTGGACTTGGAAATTCACTTTATGAAGAAAATTATAATACAGTTTGTAGAAATGTTGACAAATGGTTCTTCCAATTATCAGCAACTAGATACTTTAGAAAAGGAGAAGGAGATATGGATGCTGGAATTGAAGCATCTTTCGAAAAATGGAAACAAGGACTTCTTACTGTTACAAAACAAGATTTAAATGGAGTTTTACCCCCCAAAAAAATTAAACAAGTTAAAGGAGTTAAACCTACTCCAAGTGTTACTGAATCCAAAAAGAAAGAATCTGTTGAAGAACAATTAGATGATGATTATGATTATGAAGAAGAAGAGGAAGAAGAATATCAAGATTCAGATGAAGAAGAAGAAGATGGAGAAGAAGAATTTAATGAAGGATCTGATGGAGAAGTTCTTGATTTAGAAGATCTTGGTTCAATGGCAACCAAAATTAAAAAAGCCAGAAGTGATAAATCTGCTGAAGAAGAAGCTTATCAAAGTGGAGGAGCTAAAGTTAGAATTGGAGATGGAAAAGTTGCTGAACCTAAAGAAATGATTACTCCCATTGTTAGAAAATCACTTACAAAACAAGGATATTCACTTATTGGTACTCATTCTGGAGTTAAAATTTGTCGTTGGACTAAAGCAATGCTTAGAGGAAGAGGAGGTTGTTATAAACATACATTTTATGGAATTGAAAGTCATAGATGTATGGAAACTACTCCTTCTTTAGCTTGTGCAAATAAATGTGTCTTTTGTTGGAGGTACCTATAATTTTTTTTTTTTTTCTTTCTCAAAAATCATTATTTAGAAATCAAAATCAAAATTTTAGAAATTAATAATTTTTTTTTTTTTCCTTAGACATCACACTAATCCAGTTGGAACAAGTTGGAGATGGAAACTTGATGATCCAAGAACTATTGTTGAAGGTGCTATCGAAAATCATTGTAAAATGATTAAACAAATGAAAGGTGTTCCTGGGGTTATTGAAGAAAGATATGAAGAAGGATTTAGAATTAAACATTGCGCTCTTTCTCTTGTTGGAGAACCTATCATGTATCCAAATATTAATGATTTCATTGACTTACTCCACGAAAAGAAAATTTCAAGTTTCTTGGTCACAAATGCTCAAGTAATATTTTGATATATTTATTTCTTTCATTTTTTTTCTTTCATTCATTCTTTTCCATTCATTTTATAAAAAATTTATTTCTTTTTTCAAAAAAAAAAAAAGTTCCCTGAAAAGATTATTTCTTTAAGACCTGTGACACAATTATATGTTTCAGTTGATGCAGCAACTCAAGAATCTTTGAAACAAATTGATAGACCTCTCTTTAAAGATTTTTGGACTAGATTTATTGATAGCTTGAAAGCACTTTCTACTAAGGTTCTTATTTTATGTTTATTATTTACTTTTTCGTTTGAATTTTTGTTAATATTTAAATTAAATAGGGTCAAAGAACAGTTTATCGTTTGACTTTAGTGAAAGGATATAATGTTGAAGAATTACAAAATTATGTGGATTTAGTTGCTCTTGGTTCTTATTTTTTTATTCTTAGATTTTTATTCTTTTTTTTTTTTTTGAAATTTGAAAATGAATTTTTTTTTTTTTTTTTTTCCAATTCTTAGGAAATCCAAGTTTTATTGAAGTGAAAGGAGTTACATTTTGTGGAACATCAGCAGCATCTTCTTTAACAATGGGAAATGTTCCATATCATGAAGAAGTTCTTAAATTCTGTCATAAAATGTCAGAACTTTTAAATCATGAATATATTGTTGCTTGTGAACATGCTCATTCTTGTTGTGTCCTTATTGCCCATCGCAAATTCTTTGTTAGTTTTTTTATTTATTTATTTTATTTCTATTGTTTTCAACAAATCTTATTAATTTTATTTGTATTTTTTTTTTCTTTTTCAAATTAGATTGATGGCATGTGGAAAACATGGATTGATTATGAAAAATTCCACTCTTTAATTGCAAGTGGAGAACCATTCACAGATGTAGATTATGTTGCTCCAACTCCAGAATGGGCAGTTGTAGGACATTCACAAAAAGGATTTGATCCAAAAGAAACAAGACACAGAAGAAACAAACAAGTTCAAGAAAATGAAACTGAAGCTGATTAAATTAAATTAAAATGTTTTTCAATTCTAAATTTCGAAATCAAGAATAAATAAAGAAAAGAGGTGATGTTACAAATTTCAAACTACGAACTTGCAAAAGATTTCAGACAACAATTTTTTAGAAATCAAAAACCAATTCTATATTAATTGTGATTCTATTCCAGTAATTCCAGTTCAATCTTACCATTTTATTCATTGATTTTCTTCCAATATTGATATATATCATTCCAATAGCCTTGCTTTTCAAACGAGATCTAATTTTGTATGAGATCTTATTTCTCTGTCCACAAAATGATTCAATTTTTTACTTTTCTTGAAGAATTATAAATTGATCCAAAAATCTACAAACTTCTCTAAAGATCTCATTGTTAAGAGTCTTAACTTAAAAGATATTAAAGACTTTGATGTTGAAGCAATAAGAGAAGGGAGCGAAGGGGTGTATTGCCTTTGTATCAATCAATAACAAGAAAAAAAAAAAAAAAAAAAAAAAATCAAAAGGAACAAATTTTCTATTTTTGTTTGTTTTTTTTCTTAATTATTGACTTTTTTCAATCCAATCCAATCCAACAGACCTATTATAATCATCATCTTTAATCATTTAATCCTTTCTTCAAAACATCATGAAATTCAAAGAGAAACAACTTCAGGGTCTTTTTGAAACGAGTGAGACATTACATGAAGGGGAGTTAACGAAAGTGAAGACTAAAGGCGAGGAAGTCAAAAGGTATTATTATTTAAAAGCCAATTTTTTGTTTTATGCGTTAGAGAGTGGAGAGAAACCTATTGGAGTGATAATTATTGAGGAAGCTGAAGTGAGTGCTGATGTGAATATAGCTTATGGATTGCAGATTAGTTTCCCTGCTTCGTTTGGAATAGAACCTGTGATTCTTGCGGCTTCGTCAACAGTGAGTCAGTATAATTGGATTGCAGCTATTAAAACCGCATCTCAGTCAAGATTGATTCAAAAGATTCGGTTGTTACCTTCATTTCCACTCTCTGCTCCTTATCTTTCTAATTCCCCACCTGTGAACATCCCAATTGATTTACCAGAATTAACAAAACCTCCTCCACCAAATGAATCATCAACATCAATCTCATCATCCGCTTCTTCAATATTTTCTGCAACATTGAGGAGATCTAAATCATCAGCAACTACGTTGACAAAAAGTACGTTTACTACGATGCCTGCAAAACTTGGTAGAAAATTTAGTTCAACAGAAGATAATTTAAGGATTTTTTATGAGCCAGAATCACTTCTTCTTTCAATCAATTGTACCAATTTAAGAGCATCAAATGTGAAAACTGCAAAAGAGTTGGAATTTCAAATTATTGTTTATCATCTTGAAAAAGAAGAATGGATTGAACATTCAAAAACAGAGGTTGCAAAAGGTGAAAATGAAATCACTTCATTAACTTTTCTTACATCAATTGAAATCCCGAAAGAGGAGACCTCTTCTTCTTCTTATAAATTCACACTCATTAGTATGGAAGATATTCAAACTGAAAAAGTTAATTATTGGGGATCTATCATCGTTCCATGTTCCAAAATTTATAAATTTATTGGAAATAAAGTCTCAGATACTTTAAAATCAGATGATGGATCAATAAGCTTTGGTCAACTTCATATCAGTCCATCCTTTTCTTGTTCCAATGAACACTTTTTCCTTCCTCAAACACCAAATTGTCCTGTTACATTCTTTGAATTTCTTAGAGAAACAAAGACTTATTTAATTAGAGATGATTCAAATCAAAATCTTCGAGTTAGGGAGGTTATGTTGGAAAGTCCATATGCTTTTGCTGTTCCTTTTAAATTTTTCAAATTAGTTGAAGCAGAAGAAAAGGAAATGATGAAATTTTTATTTCAAACAGAATCTAATTTATCTCATGCTTTAGATGAAGCAAAGAAAAAACATATGGAATATCATCGTCAAATCTTGAATTTTGCACAAAAAAATACTTACTTTTTAAATTCTCAACAATCTGCTTCTTTTAGAGCTTCAGTTTATAAGAAAGAGGAACATGTTCAAGCTATTCCAGTTAATTGTCATTCATATTTATTAATTGTCAATTCATCCCAATCAAAAGCAATGTATGGAATGGTCACTTTTGGTGCAGCAGCAGCTCATTTCTATGGTTATAAAAAAGGAGGAGCAAAAAGTTTAATTCAAACACATTTTGAAGATGTTGAAAGTCAAAACTTGGAGGGTGGAGAAATAAAACAAAGAGGAATGTCATTCTCAAAGAAATCAATTTTAAAACAATTCAAATTTTCTCAAAGTCAATCTCATAATGAAACTCAACATCAACCTCAAACTCAAAGTGAACCAATTACTCAATTTTTCCTTCAAATTCCAAATCAAGAAACAGGACCAACCACTATTTCTCAATTTCAATCTCAATCTCAAGATCCTGAATGGATTTCTGAATCAACTATCAAGTACCTTCCATCAACCACTCAATATGCATTTTTGGAAAATCTTCGAAAAGAATTTGATGAAGTCTGTAATATCATTGCTCCTCATTTTGATGCATTAAAAAAGAGTCCAACAATCCCTGTCCTTTCTCCTATTGTTCCACTTATTGAAGAAAAGTTTTTACCAGTTGTAGAAAAGATTTTAATTATATTAACAAATTCAGTTTCATCAACAATATCTGAAAAAGAAGAAAATTTGGAAGGACTCACCACTTTAATTGTTAAGTCTAGACTTCCTTCATTTAGAACAGTTTATTCTGAAATTATTACCTTGGTTCAAACTGATACCATCAACACAAAAGAATTTTCAACCTTTTCAGCAGCATTCTCTTCATTAGTTAAAGATATTGGATATATTTGTTTCTTAATTTCAAATAACATTGCTACAAATTTACTTTTGGATCCTACCATCTTTTTAAATACAAGTCTTAGAATGCGTCTAGATTTAATTTTTTCTCAAGCTTTAACTTCTCTAGTCACAGTTTTTTCACTCTCATTAAATATCATGATTACCACCAATGTCACTGAAGATGAACGTTTAATCTTTTTTTCTCAACTAAAGAGGATGGGTTATTTAGTTCATTTTGAAAGTCTTTTAAGTACTCATCAAGATGAACTTGGAATGTTAGAAGATCATATGATAGCAATTGAATCATTAAGAAGAGTCACTTTCCAATTCAAACTTTATACTCCAACTGAGAAAACAAGTACTATGGATCTTAAAAATGAGAATCCTATTGAATTTGCATTTGATATTCAAGGAAAAAGAGAAGCAATGACCGTTATTATTTATTTACAATCTAATCGATTTAGATTACTTTCAGAGGAATTAAAAGAAGGACATAAAATAGCTGTTGTTCCTGTTCTCTTTTCTCAAGGTATTAATGAGGCTCAAACAATTTCTAACGCACTTCGAAGCTCAACTCTTCAAGATAAAATTAATAACTACTATATTAATATTTTAACTGACTATTTGATGCAATTCTTAGATGTTCACTTCAAAGTTTTTGGTGAAGTAAAAGAGGAATTAAATGACCTTGTCTCTCAAATGCAAGATTTAAGGAAAGCATCAACCTCAAAAAAATTAAAGAAAGTTGATCTATTAGAGATTGCATGTTCAGTAACTAGAAAAGTTAACGGAGGTCGTATCACAAGTTGTAAGAGTGCTAAAGATCGGACATCTATGTCATCTACTCTTGAATTTACTCATCTTTTAGAGGATAATCATAATGTTCATTCTAATTCAAAGAGAACTTTAGATGCTTTCAGAAGTCAAGGAGTTAGAGTATTAAATGCCGAAAAGAATATTGGAAAACGAAAATATGCTTTCAATGTTTTTCAACAAATTACTTTACCAAAGGATTATCGTCCACCAAAAGGTTCTGGTGGTGCAAATGTTTCATAGTTATTTTTTTATTATTGTTTTGTTTTTCCATCAAAAAAAGTCAAATTGTTATTAAAATCATTTTGTTTGAAAACTTTTGTTATTGATTTTTGTCTTTGATTTTTTTTTAAAAAAAAATTGATATCAGAAAAAAAAAAGAAAAAAAAAGAAGGAACAATAGAAATGGTCTTATATTGAAAGGAATTCACAGACATACAAAAGAGTGTGACTGCAAAAAAAAACCAACTTAATCAATTTGTGAGATGCTGCTAAAAATATTGGGATTTTCATCTCCTTTGCTCAAAATTGCGAAAAGAAGCTCGTCCAAAATCTCCCTACTCGAGAAACTGAAAGCCAAGATGAACATATATATCATGGAGATACAAATCAAATGGGTCTCAAAATTCCACTTACACAATCGAAGACATCGAAGTCAGTTTTTTAATGTTAATCCCATATTCGTCGTTTGTTCATCTTTTTCCACCTCTATCTCTTTCTTTCCGATTCAATATCTCTGAATTTAATGAGAAAGTATGTCGAACTGTTCTCAGGTACAAGTTGGAGAACTTGTTGAGGCTTTCGAGATACCCATCTATGTTTCCAAGAATGAAAGATATAAATTTACGTCAATGGAAGAATGGCGCGTTCTTGCCTATCCACCCTTAGCGCTGGTACCTCAATGATTATCTTTTAGAAAAGTATAAATATATCTTGTGTTTTGATAAAGAGAGACTGGCTATCAAGAATGCGGGTGCCCCTTTAAGTAACTGCTGGGGGCTTCACTGATGGTACAATTAGACCTTGAATTGTTCCTCAATTGAAGAGACATTTGCAAGTCTCTAAAAAAATCATTCAAAGAGCTACTCCCATCAATTTATAGAAAGACATGGTTCTCTAGGCATGTTCAGCGAACAAGGTATCAAAAAAATGTTGCAGATATTAGAAATACCAGACAAAGAGAATACTTCATGTCTGCAAAAATGACTGCAAAATCTTGAATAAATAAGAATAAGGTGAATTAACAGCCCGTCAAAAAATTTATTCCTCTGCTAGTCGTTCCACAACTTCTGGCACAATCAGAAAGCGCCATGTATAAAGAGGCAATTCGATACATGAAAAGACTGATTGATGAGGGATTAACATTAACACGAATTTGGTCCATCAGGTTGTTAAATCCATCCATAGAGTAATAGCTATTGGGTTAACATTGGGAGACATCAGTAATGTATGAAGAGATCAAGAGGCAGCAAAAAATTCATTTTTTGGTGAGGAAAAAAAGTTTTGGTAAGGAAAAAAAAGAGTTTGGTGAGGAAAAAAATCAACCAAGTTCATCAAACAAACAATCCAATACAATATCTTTCTGATTTTAAACTTAAAATCATCACTCAAAACTCAAATTTTGAATAAGTTATCAATAGTTTAAGCATTAATTTTTAGTAAAAAAATTGGTTATGCTTTATATTTTAATGGTTAATTGATAAAAATAGAAAGTCAAAAAAGCAGAAGAGAAGAGAATATGAAGCTGTTTGGAAGAGGACCTAAACCTGAAGAACTTGTATGTTTTTTAATTATTGTTAGAATATTGATTCAATATTAATATTCTAAATTTAAAGGTTAAAACTTGGAGGCAAAAGCTTCGGAGTGAACAGAGACAATTAGATAAATCTATTCGATGTAATTTTTTCATAATTTACTTATTTATTTATTTATGCATTAAAAGAGTTGTAAATATGAAATATAAAATAGCGATTACGATGGAAGAAGAGAAAGTAAAAAAATCTATTAAGGAAGCTGCAAAGAGAGGTGATCAAGTCATTTGTAAAACTCTTGCAAAGGAATTGATTCGTTCAAAGAAAGCAAAAGAGAGATTACATACAAGTAAAGCTCAAATGAATTCAATTATTTTACAACTTCAACAACAATTATGTGAGAAACTCTTGATTTGAAATTATTATTCATTTTTAACTTGATTTATTGTATAGCAAGCGCAAAGATTGCAGGAGTATTAAAACAAAATACAGAGATTATGAAAACTGTGAATAATTTAGTTAAACTCCCTGAGCTTCAAAAAACTATGATGGAACTTCAAAAAGAAATGATGAAGGTTGATAAACACTCAATCTGAGCACATTCATAAATTGTAATTAAAAAAAAATAAAAAAAATAAAAAGGCTGGAATAATTGAAGAAATGATGGAAGATGCCCTTGAAGGATTGGATGATGAAGATTTGGAAGAAGAAGCTGAAGAAGCTGTTAATAAAGTGATTTTTGAAGTGACCAATGGTTTTTATTTTATTTTATTTTATTTTATTTTTCTGTTTCTCGAAATAATAATAATTAATCATAATAAAAGGACTTCTTGGAGATGCTTCTACTGTCCCACAAGAAGCAGAGGAGGAACCTGAAGAAGATGTAGAAGAAGGAGATGAAGAGTTTGAGAAAATGCAACAAAGATTAAATGCACTTCAAGGTTAATGAATAATTTGACTCAAAAAAAAAAAAGAAATAATCAATTGTAACATAAAAAGAATTAAACTTGACTCAAATCAACAAATTCATAATTTGGGATAAAAAAAAAAATCCAAATTTGATTCAAAAAAAGGATGAGAATCATCTCTTTTTTCTTTCTTTTATTATTCATATATTCATTTTTGTTTTTTATATTTAATTTAATTCAAAGAATCAGAATCTCTTTATTTTGTTATTATATAAAGCTATTTGAAATAAATAGCAAAGAGAGGAAGGACTTGAGCTTTGTCAAATACAACCAATTCATTTGCAACATTTCCATCAATATTTCCTGTGATTGGATATGCATCATTGAATTTTCTCTTGTCCACTATCATTTTTTGAAAAAAATGAAATGAAAGAAAAGAAAAGAAAAGATAATCAAAAAACAAAGCAAAATAGTAAAAGAAAGATGAAAAAAGGAAAGGACCTAAAGTATAATGAGACTGGTAACCCAATTTACATGGTCTTCTAATAAAACCTTCTGGATTCTCCATTATAACGGGTCCATCGATAAATGGACTTTCTGTCACTAATATTATTTTTCTTTGAAAAAAAGATTGAAAGAAAAAGATTGAAGGAAAAAAAAAAGAGGGTAAACCAGGATAAACATTTCCGGGAGTAATCATACAAATGATAAAAGGTTTTCCGTCAGGACTATCTTTAGAATATTTTGATGAATAAAATAATGAGCTACTAAAATACATTCCTATTTTGATTTATTTAATTATTTTTTGATGGAAAAAAAAATGGAATGAGGAATGATACCTTGACCATAAAATCCAGCATCAGTTGCTCCTGTTGCTGCTAGACCTATTTTAAATGAAAATGAAAATCGAAATTGAAATCAATAAATAATTCAAATTAATATTTAAAGAGAAAGAAAGAAACCAGTTTGACAAATTTCCTGTAATGCAGTTTCACTTGTTCCATGAATCATTGGAATCGCATGTAACTATTTTTTAAATATTTTGGTTATTTGTTTCAAATAAAAATAAAATAAAACTAATACTAATTTTGAATGATTCCAATCAAAACCTTCAGCCATTTTGGTATAGTGATCATGAAATTTAAACTTTTGTAAGGAATCATTTCCATTTTTCCAATCATCTTTATTAAATATTGCTGGATTTGCCCTTTGTTGATTTGAAAGATAGGATCGATGATGTTGAAATGAATCAAATAATTTCTCATTAAATAAAACATAAGCTTTGTTGATTTGTTTCATATCTCCTCCAAAAAATGTCATTAACATTTCAAGTTTCTTTAAATATTCATTTTTGTTTATTTTCTCTAAGTAAGTATCGATTATATTTTGTCTCTATAAATCCTTTTTCTTCCCATTTGGTTTTGTCATTTGGTTTTGTATTCCACCAACACTCATTATTTACATTTATTGAATCAGTTATTGTTAAATTTGAACCTGAAAAACTTGAATTTGATTGTAATTGAGTTGAAATTGAAACTTTGATGGTCATTCCATCTTGTAAATCCTCCATTTCTTCCAAAACAATATACTTTCCATTTTCTTTAAATTCTAAACCAAGATCATTTTGTTGAAGCTTAAACTTCGATCTAATATTACTTTCCAATTCTTGTAATGTTTTTGCAGTTGTTTTTAATTTGTAAAATTTTCCATTGTGTTCAATTTCGTAAGTTGATTCTAAATAATAATATAGAAAAAAAAAAAAAGTATTTTCATTGATCTGTTATTACTCCTTTTTTTTTAAAAAAAAAAAAAAGTATTGATAAGTAAATTACCAGATAAACCAAATTCTTTTCTCAATTTTGTTCTTGTTTCATTTGGATTCTTTTGGAATGATTCAATTAATTTAACAATATTTGTGTTTCCATTTTCTCTTGCCCAATCAAGACCAGTTTTTCCTTTCTTATCATTTTTATTGATATCTATTTCTCTTCGATTCTCTAATAAATATTTTACTACTTCTGTTTTTCCATTTCGACAAGCAATTAAAAAAGGGGTTGCTCCTTCACCATTAGTTGTTTTATTGATATCAACTCTCTCATCATTTAATAATAATTTCACAATATCAATATATCCATTGGCACAAGCAACATAAAAAGGTGTTAATCCATCATTTTTTGCTTTATCGATATCAACTCTTTGATCATTTAATAATAATTTCACAATTTCAATATATCCATAAGCACAAGCAATATAAAAAGGTGTTAATCCATCGTTATTTGCTTTATTGATATCAAAACTTTGATCATTTAATAATAATTTCACAATTTCTGTTTTTCCATCACAACAAGCAATATAAAAAGGTATCCAAACATCATTTTTTGCTTTATTGTTATCAACTCTTTTATCATTTAATAATAATTTCACAATTTCAATATATCCATTGGCACAAGCAATATAAAAAGGTGTTTGCTCATATCTATCTGCTTTTTTGATATCAACTCTTTTATCATTTAATAATAATTTCACAATATCAATATGTCCATATCTACAAGCAATTAAAAAAGGTGTTGAACCATTATTTGATTCATTATCAATATCAACTCTTTCATCATTTAATAATAATTTCACAATTTCAATATGTCCTTTCCAACAAGCAACATAAAAAGGTGTTGAGTCAGAATTATTTGTTTCATTAATATCAACTCTATTATCACTTAATAATAATTTCACAATTTCAATCCATCCATGAAAACAAGCAATCCAAAAAGGGCTTGCTTTATTGATATCAACTCTTTCATCATTTAATAATAATTTCACAATTTCAATATGTCCTTTCCAACAAGCAATATGAAAAGGTGTTGAAGCAAAATAGAATTCAGAATTATTTTTCCAATTCGTATTAATTTGTTCATTTTGAAGTAATTTTATCACATCTTCAACTTTTCCATCTTTACAAGCTTTCCAAAGTCTTTCTTCTTGAGAACCCAACAACCAACTAACAAATTCCATTTACCAATTTTCTTTTTTCAATACGGGAGTCTCTTCTAGTTGTTTAGAAAAAATAATAGGTTTGCACTGCATCGATCATGAACAAACACCTTCCAAGTCTTTTATAAATAGTTAACAATTGAAAAAATTTTCATCAACAAGATTTTTTATTTCTTGATTGTAGATTTTTGTCCTTCTTCTCAAGTTCTTTTCAAGCTCAATTTCACCATTGATATTATATTCTGAATCAGTTTCGCTCATATCTTTTTTGAAACCAAATATCAAATATCAAATTTCAATTTTTCTTTCACATTCATTGAAAAGAGAACAATGAGTTATGATGTAAAGAGTAAAGCTTTATTTGTTGTAAGCTTGTCTTTAGTTCTTATGTGGGGTTTGTTTTCTTGGTAGTCCTTAGGGTTTTATGATAGACAAGAACTGTCGACACAAAAGCATAAAGAATTAAAAAAAAAAAAAAAAAGCCATGAAGCCGAGCCTGAGCGACGCTTATAAGATACTCGCTATCCCAGAGGACTCATCACTCGAAATTGTTAGAACTGCTTATAAAAGACTAGCTTTAGAAGTAATTTTTTTATAACATTTTCAAAAAACTTATTTCTTTCATAATATATGAAATGATTTTGATTTTTTTTTTTGATTTTTATTTTTTTTGATTGAGAAAAAAAAAAAATTTTTTTTAATTGTTTTTATTATTATTATGCTTTTGAAAGCTTTCTTATTTGTTCTTATTCCTTCTTATTCTTGTTATTGAAGTTAGGAAGCTTTGTTTTATTGTTTTATTTGAACTTTGAGTTTTCATTTAATTTTTTTATTTTTGTATTTTTACTTTATTTATTTGTGTTTTTTATGAAGGGGTTAGAAATATATTAATTGAAGATTTTCTCTTGAAAAAATTACTTTGTGAAGATTGATGTTGTTATGATTAATGTTTGAGATGATGAGCCAAGAAAGTGCAATGATTGACTCTATTGATTTTCTTCTTCTTTTCTTCTTCAATAGAATCATCCAGATAAGAATCCAAGTCCAGATGCCACTGAAACATTTCAAAAAATTAGTAAGTTTCTCCTCAACCTCCTTTTTTTCCTCCAAATTTTAATCTATTGTTCAATGTTGTTTAAACATATTTCAATTTGGAAAAATTTTAAAAGGTTTAGCTTATAATCGAATTCAAAGTCATATGGATGGTCAAAATTCAGATGAAGAGTTCGAATATGAATATGAGTACACAAATTCTAATTCTAGATCATCCCCAATGGATTATTTCATGCATATGTTTGAAATGATGATGAATGCTGAAATTAATCAAGGAAGAAGATCTTGGGGTTTTTTTTTGAGATTTTTATTTCTTTTTGAATTAGGATGAGATTTAAGAATGAAATAATATAAAAAAAAAAGGTGGTAGGAATCAAAAACCACAAACTAGAAGAGGAGGATATTGTGCTTCATGTGGTAAATTTCATTATGAATCAGATAGTGATGATTATGATGATGATGACGAATATGATTAGTATCTTTTTTTTTTTTTTTGATTTGTTTCTCAATTGAGAAAGTGTAAATAATCAATTAAATTATTTATTTAGTTCTGACGATTCAGATGATTATCCAATGGAAGAATTTCAAGATATTATTGAAAAACAAAGACAAGAAGAAGCAAAAGTGAACTTTTTATGATTTTTTATTTCTCTAACTTGATCTTTTAGACAATTTTTTCTTTTTTTTAAAAAAAAAATTCCAATATAACTCAAAATTTTAATAATATAAAATTAGAAAAAAGCTAGAGAAGCAATTAGGAGAGCAAGAATTGAAGAGAAAAAGAGAAAGAAAAATCTTCAAAAACAAAGACATGAAAAAATGGTTCAAGAACAAATGGAAAAAGGTAATTTTAATCAAAAACTTAAACAAAAAGAATCAATAATAATTGATTTCATTATAATAATTCATTATTTAGATAAAATTCAAAAAGAAAAACAAGAACAAGAAGAAAAATTTAGAAAACAAAAAGAAGAAGAAGAAAGAAAAAGATTAAAAGAAGAGAAAAAACGACAAAAGGAGAAAGGTTTATATTTCTTTTTTTTTTTTTTCCTGTTCTTTTTTAAAAAATTCATCTTTAGAACAAGAACAACGAACTTCTGCATTCAATTTTGCCAAAAATCGTGAAACTGATGAGGTAATTTTTGATGACTTGAATTTTCTTTACATTCAATTTTAATTTCATCATGAATTAATGAAAGGTAAAATCGTTGATTGAAGATCATTCGGTTCAAGTAAATGGTTGGGAATTTTTGGGAGATTCTGCTCACCAAAGTAAAAAATATGCTGAAGAGACATTGTTACATATTGCTGCAAAAACTTCAAATTTAGAATTAATTCAGTTTCTTTTATCAAAAGGTTAATTAATTATTTTCAAGAAGTTCAATGAAATTGACAAAAAGAAGAAGGAAAGAAAGTAAATCAATGAACTGAAAATAACGATCAATAAATAATTAAAAAGGTGCCGAAGCAGATGCTGTAAATGGAATTGGAAGAATTCCTCTTCATCTTGCCGTTGTTGAAGATTCTAAAGATTCATTAGAAATACTTAGAACTTTTTTACTTCATCCTAAAGTTCCTATTAATATTAAGGTTTCTATTTTCTATTTTTTATTTTTATTTTTTTTTTGATTTAATATCCTTTTTTTAAAAATAATAACATAATATTAAATTAAAAAGACAATGGATCATGGTCAAACTCCATTACATTTAGCTGCAAGAACAGGAAACTTTCAAATTGTAAAATATTTAATTGAGCAAGGTGCTTATGTAAATCCAAAAGATATTAATGGCAAAGATCCTTTAGCGGCTGCAAAAGAATCTCTAGAAAAAAAAGGCCAATCAGTTCGTTTTTCTTTTTATTTATTTATTTATTTATTGAAACTCATCAATGAAAATTTCAATTTCAATTTCAATTTTCTTTTTTTTTTTTTCTTTTTTTTTGTAGAAGGAAAAGAAACATAACTTAGAACAAATTATTACTTTAATTGAATCTGAAAAAGAAAAACTTGTACTTAAAAAGGAAAAGCAAGAAAATGAGAAGAAAGCTGCTGCTAAAAATAATAGAGAAAATGTTTTCTTTTTTTTTTTTTGAAATCGTGAATGGAAACAAACATTTACTCAAATAAATAAATAAATAAATAAACTAGAATTTAGATGCTGAATTTCAGAAAAAACAAGAGAAAAAACTTCTTGCTCAAAGACAAAAACAAGAAGAAGAAGAAAGAAAGATATTAAAACAAAAAACTCAACCTGTTAGTGGAACTGATACTAAGACTAAAAAGAAAGGAGAACAAACTTCAAATGCACAAAAAACTCAACCAAATTCAAATCAATCACAACCAAAGAAAAAAAATATTGGAAATGAGAATCAAAAAATGAATCCTAATCAACAAAAACAACAAGAGCAAGAACAACAAACTCAAGCTCAACAAAGTAAGAAAACTCATAGTAATCAAAACTCACCTGTACTTTCAACGTTGACAACTTCTTCACCAGATTTTAACTCTCCTTATTCTAACTCCAACCCAAATTCATATTTAAATTCAAATCCTTATTTAAATCCACAAATAATTCCTCAAACTCAACATTCAAACCCTATCTCAAATTCAAACCCAACCCATAATCCCAAAATAATCTCTAAGCCAATATCAAAACCTGTAGATACTTTACCAAAAAATACTGTAAATGAGATGACTCCTCAACTACCTGAAATGGGTTTCTCTCAAGACAATATGTATAAAGTTCTTCATGATCCAAAAATAGATAGAGAAAATCCTTTAGATTATTTAATAAATAGTAGAGGATTTTCAAATGGATTACCACCAACTCAAACTTCAAATCATACATTCAAAAAAGATATTCCACCACCTGGAATGTCTAGTTCTCAAAATCCTTGGGCAGTTGGACCTAATAACTTAATTTTAAATGAATCCAATTTTAATCCAAATCTATCTGTACAACATCAGCAACAACATAACTTAAGTTCTTCATATGATTTGGCAAATACTACTTCTGATTCAAAATCACATTTACCTTCTAGAAAACTTTCCCCTCTCCCTACTTCAAATTCTACCCCCGCTCCAATTTCAGTTCCTATCTCTAATTCAGTGAATTCTTACTCAAATGAAACTCAAACTCAAAATCAAACTTCTCAAAATTTTGACAGACAATCTCAAATTCCATTTCCTTTCCAAACCTTTCAAAATAGTTATACTCCTTCACCTTTTGTAACAAATCAATTTGGTTCAAACCTTTTTCAATTTTCTCCAATCCAAGCTCAATCAAATGAACAATCCCAATCAATCAATCAAGTTGGAGCAATTGGAGATTTGAACCATCTTAATCAATATAACTCTATGAATCAATATTCTCAATTCTCTCAACCAAATCAACTTAACCCTCAACTCAATCACTTAAATCAAATGAATCAATTAAATAATATGAACCAAATGACTTCTTCTCGTCCTCGTCCTATTAGACCTATTCGTCCTCAACCCTCAACTTCGAATGCAAATCCTAATTTGAACACTTCACCATTAAATCAGGATAGCTCCAACTTTTCAAATTTCCAATCTAGTCCAAATTTTAATCAAAATTATAATCGAAATTTTATGACGAACTTTGGTCCAAATTCAAATTTAAATAGTAACCCAGATGGAAACCCAATGTATCAAGCATATTCAACTGGGAAACAAACAAGTTCAAATCAAAATCAAAATCCAAGTTCTTATCCAACTTATTTTGAGAGCTCTCTTTATTCTCATGGTCCAATACAGGTTTTTTTCTTTCTTTCTCTCTTTTTTTTTTTTTTTTTTTTTTT